>Ga0182024_10000279_pt1 | contig 128753 bp, 98 predicted proteins | sample P32metaG_FD_120480 | JGI IMG/M metagenome (GOLD analysis project Ga0182024, IMG submission 120480) | Permafrost microbial communities from Stordalen Mire, Sweden - P3-2 metaG (Illumina Assembly) | ecosystem: Environmental > Terrestrial > Soil > Wetlands > Permafrost | place: Sweden: Stordalen... | reverse complement strand
TTGGCCAAAGAAGCTGCCAGCTCTGAGAACTTTCAGAGTCCGATCTATTTGGCTCATCACTCCGAAAAAACAACTCTATAACCCGACTCTAAGAAAACACCCCGTTTTTCAAAAGCCTGCTAATGATATCGATAGTATTAAGTATAGTTTCAATCAATTCATCTGGCCAGGGCACATTCCAAAACCTGGATTTCGAATCTGCGGATTTAACTCCTGTTCCAGCAGGCCAGGGTGGGGGCGACGTACCGCTGAGTGCTGCGCTACCTGGTTGGAATGCTTCCATCGGCAGTACGGCCGTGACGGAAGTTTTGCAAAACAATTCTACTCTTGGGAACGCGAGTATCGATATACTTGGGCCCGACTGGGGCTTTATTTATCCCGGTATCATTGATGGAAATTATTCGGTGTATATACAATCTGGAGGAATTCCGGGGGGAGGCCCAGGATCAGGCGGCGTTAACGCTTCGTTATGGCAAGACGGCATCGTTCCGGCCAACGCGCAATCGCTTCAGTTTAAGGCGTGGGAGGATTTACCGCCGTTTGCAAGTTTTTCCGTAACTTTCGCAGACAACAGCCTTACGCCGATAGCAATCGGTTCTGGGCAATCTCCGTCTGGGCAGGATTATACCATCTACGGAGTCAACATTTCGCCTTATTCCGGGCAAACAGGGCAGCTTGAGTTCGCTGCTGATTTCAATCCCAACGGCCCAAGCTGGCTATTACTCGACGACATTTCCTTTTCGCCCCAAGCCGTGCCGGAACCAAGTCCGATCGTATTGTCGGGAATCGGAGGGCTTTTGTTTGGCCTCTATCGCCGCTTCGCACCCAAGCGGAAATGAAACCGGCGCTCATCATCTTGGCTTTCACGTTTGCGGCACTTTCGGCCTCGGCCCAAGGAACCTTCCAAAACTTGAACTTCGAATCCGCAAGTTTATCCCCAGTCCCAGCAGGCCAAGTCGGAGGTGAAGTTCCACTCAGTTCAGCGTTGCCAGGATGGAGTGCGTCCATTGGCGGCGTTACAGTAACACAGGTTTTTCAAAACAATCTCACGCTCGGACAAGCAAGTATTGATATCCTTGGCCCTGATTGGAACACTTCCAATCCTGGTATCATCGATGGAGATTATTCGGTTTTTCTGCAATCGGGGGCTAGTCCGCAGAATGGTTTACCAGCTAATGCGTCGCTGTGGCAAAATGGCACCGTCCCTGCTAACGCGATCTCTCTTCAGTTCAGTGCCTGGGGAGATTTACCAGCGACAGCTATTTTCTCGGTATCTTTCGCGGGAAATAACCTCGTGCCAATAGCAATTGGATCGGGCCAGTCTCCATCAGGGCAGACTTACACTTTATACGGCGTTAACATCTCATCTTATGCTAGACAAACCGGACAACTTGAATTCACTGCCGATGCGAATCCTCCTAATCCAAGCTGGTTGTTGCTCGATGACATCTCATTTTCAACCCAAGCCGTGGCCGAACCAAGTCCGTTCGTATTGTCGGGAATCGGAGGGCTTTTGTTTGCGCTCTACCGCCGCTTTGCTTCCAAGCGATGAAACGCATTGAGGCGCAATTCCCACCTGGGAGAAGGAAAAAACCTACTTGGGTAATGGGTAATACGCGATTATGGGGAACCGACCCATGAAAGCGGCCAAAAACGAAGATCCCCCGATCTTGAGGAACTGTCCCACAAGATCAGGGGAATTGAAGACGGCACCCTGCTTAGCAGCCTCCGAGGTTATGGCACCACGATAACATCATAGGTGATGTCCAACTTGAGATTCGGCGCAGAAACAGGGCCGTAGATCCCGACGAACGCGATCGTGTGCTTCCCCGGCTTGAGCGGGGCGAGCATCAGGTAAGCTCCCTCCGCCACCGCCGGATAGATGGTCATGCCGCCGGGAATGCAATCCTCACCCTCGACCAGCGAAATGATGCTGTCCTTTTTCGCGATCGTATAACTGAACGGTGGCGAGACGATATTATAAATGCTGGTGACCGGATTAACCAGGCCCCCGACGGCGACCCCGTCAATAGTGCAAGTGGTCACAGAAACTTCAGACCATGCCCCGGTGAGTTCGGCCGCCAACTGTGCGTCGGTGTACGTCCCAAAATCAGATACGGGGCAGGCGGTGTTGTCCGCTATAAACCCCAGAATGGGGAAGAAGAGCGAGGTATCCGGGCCAATGACAACATGCCGGGTGGCGGTCGTTGTCCCTGGCGCGCCGTAAAGAAACCGGACATGGCAGCCCGGTCCGGAACAGATATCCGGACTGCCGACATTTTCAATTTGATTTGTTGCCAGCCCCATATACCATTGCCACCATTTGGCTGACCACTCCTCGTAGCTCAACCCATAGGGCAGGTCTGAAGGTGGGATGACCGTTTCACTTGCCGAGGAGCGAAGGGCCATCCCCAACAGCATCAAGCCCGCCATAGCCGCGCTGAGGGCGGAGCGGGACATTATACTTCTGACTGTCAATTGTGTTTTCATTATTTGTTCCTTTAATTTGGGGGCAAACGCCCCGTGTTTTTTGTTAACTAGTTGGGAATTGACGTTCTAGCGTCAGCAGCTTCCCTGTTCATTCTTCAATGCGGAATTTCCCAGCCAAAACCATCCTGAGACTGAGAAATTGTGCAAAACACCCGTCTCGAGGCCGGACTTGTCGCACATCTCCGATTACCGCGTTACGGAAAGACAAAAACCGTCTAAACGATCCGGATAATTGGTCGATTTCCCCATCGCCTTTAATTGTCGCCGTCGCGGATTGGGGTGGCAACGAAGGCGTACCAAGTGCCGATATTTTGGTTCAAATTATTGGGCCCGACATACGTGCCGACAAAGTAGATGCCGCCAATCTGGCCGAGATTGTTGATGCAAAGGATTTCGGTTTCAGTTGCTCCGGGAACATTGACCGTGACAAAGCGGCCCGCCTGCCAAACGAATCCGTTGGCCGGGCCGAGAGTCCAATAAAAGCCAGCAACATCGCCCAAGTCGTTCACCGCATAGGCTTGAGTTCCACTAGCTCCCGGCACGTCGAACGTGTCCAGTCTCGGACCTCGCTTGAGAAAACCGTGGAGCGCTTCCTCGCTGTCTTGATACCACCCGACCACGTCCTCCCCGTCGTTAATGCCCGTTACGTAGAATCCAAACATGGATCCGGTTGAGGCTGGGACGGTAAAGAGCGAGTAATGGCGCCCGTCCCAGATCCAACCGACCTGCTCAGTGAAGGTGTTGTTGTAGGCATCTCCGACCGCGCCTCCGAAGTTGTTGATGCCCTCTCCGTAACTCCATGGCATGTCGGCGATATCCGGAAGCGTTTTCCAAACGTGGTCATGCACCTGGTACATGGCGGCGTGTGACACGGTCTGATCATCGTCATAATCGCCGATAGCCACCCCGGCGTCGCTGATTCCCCCAAACTGGTTCTCGACCCACCCAGGCGTATTCACGGTAACGATGTTGGCGGGAGAGGTGCCAGCCTCCCACAGGTAGGCGTGGCTATAGCCGGCGCCGTCAATATATTCGCCCGAAGCCAGGCCCTCGTCGTTGATTCCATAGACAAACGCCAAGGGAGAATTGGTCGAGAATTCAAGAGTGGTGAACTTGTAATGTATGCGGGATACTGGAGGCGTATCTGTATTAGCTTGGGCGCTGCTGCGCGCCGGGTTGATAGCTGCCAGGAGCGCAATTCCGCAGGCTGCCAGACTCTGAAGTTGTCGTTCGATTTTCATTTTTTCTGTGCCTTTCATTTGACGTTGTGGTTAATCTGTTGAAAGCTGGCGTTTTCCAGCTTCCCTATTCATTCTTCAATGCGGAATTTCCGCGCTGAAACTATCACCGGGCTGCGGGGTTTCTTTGGGAGGCCGTTTTAGTTGACTTCGCGCGCGATCATGAATTTAATGCGTCTCACAGAAACGAGCCGTTCGGCCGGGGAGAGGATGCCCCTGCGACGACGGCCCAAATCCACGCAAACCGCCATGAGCGACGTCACGCGCATTCTCCAAGCCATCGAAGAGGGCGAGCCCGGGGCGGCCAATGAATTGCTGCCCCTGGTCTATGAGGAATTGCGCAAACTGGCCGCGCAGCGCATGGCCATGGAAAACCCCGGCCAGACCTTGCAACCCACAGCGCTGGTGCATGAGGCGTGGCTGCGGTTGGCCGGCAACGATAACACGCGTTGGGACGGCCGCGCCCACTTTTTTGGCGCTGCGGCCGAGGCGATGCGCCGCATTCTCATTGACAACGCCCGGCGCAAGAACGCCCGGCGTCATGGCGGCGATCAGCAACGGGTGGATTTCCAGGATTTTGACGCAGCCGCACCCGACTCAGACGAAAGCCTGCTGGCCGTGAATGAAGCGCTGGAGAAGTTTGCGGCCCAAGACCCGCTCAAGGCGGAGCTGGTCAAATTGCGCTATTTTGCGGGTATGACGGTGGAGGAAGCCGCGCGGGTTCTTCGTATTTCCCCGCCGACGGCGCATCGCTATTGGGTCTTCGCCAAGGCGTGGCTGCACCGCGAAATCACTCGTCCAAACCAGATACCGTGATTCGTCCGTCACGCCGGATCGAGATCAGGTGGAAAATGATTTGAGAGTATTTGGCTGGTAATTTCGCATTGTACAACGAATGAGTGATGAACCGACCAAGGGCCGCCCGCCCGATCCTGAAGAGGAAATTTTTGAAGCCTGCCTGGCGCGTCCCATCGAAGAACGCGCCGGGTATCTTGACCGGGTCTGCGCGGGTGATGCGGCTCTGCGCCGTAAGGTCGAAGAGTTGCTTCGTTCCCATAGCCTGGCGGAATCCTTTTTGGAGGGGCCGAAACCGGCGGCCGATGTTGCTCAGACCATCAAACTCGTCATCGCGGATCTCCCGTCCGAAAACGACGTCGGCAAGACCATTGGCCGCTACAAACTGCTCCAACAGATCGGTGAAGGCGGCTGCGGCACTGTCTATATGGCCGAGCAACAGGAACCGGTCAGCCGACGCGTCGCCCTCAAAGTCATCAAGCTGGGGATGGATACCAAGAGCGTCATCGCGCGTTTCGAGGCCGAGCGCCAGGCCCTCGCCTTGATGGACCATCCCAACATCGCCAAGGTGCTCGACGCGGGGGCGACGGATAATGGACGGCCTTATTTCGTGATGGAACTGGTGCGCGGCATCAAGATCACCGAATACTGCGACCAGCACAACCTGACCACCCAGGCCCGCCTCGATCTTTTCGTGCAAGTCTGCCACGCCGTGCAGCACGCCCATCAAAAAGGCATCATTCATCGCGACATCAAGCCCTCCAACATCCTGGTCACGATGAGCGACGGTGTTCCCGTGCCGAAGGTGATTGACTTTGGCATTGCTAAAGCGACGCAGGGAAAGCTGACCAATCATACGTTGTTCACGGCCTTCGAGCAATTCATTGGCACGCCGGCCTACATGAGTCCAGAGCAGGCGGAGATGAGCGCACTGGACATTGACACTCGCAGCGACCTCTACAGCCTGGGCGTGCTGCTCTATGAATTGCTCACCGGCAAAACCCCCTTCGACGCCCACGAACTGCTGCAAGCGGGTATTGACGAGATGCGCCGGCAAATCCGGGAAAAGGAGCCGTCAAAGCCCTCCACTCGCTTGAGCACTATGCTGGTCGCCGACCTGACGGACGTCGCTGCCCACCGCCAATCCGCGCCGCCGAAACTCGTCCACCTGATCCGAGGTGACCTTGACTGGATAGTGATGAAGTGTTTGGAGAAAGACCGGACGCGCCGTTACGAGACGGCCAACGGATTGGCCGCCGACATTCGACGGCATATCAATAATGAACCGGTGGTGGCCAGCCCGCCCAGCAATGCCTACCGGCTGCAAAAGTTTGTCCGGCGAAATCGCGCGGGCGTATTGGCAGGCTCGCTCGTTCTGCTGACCCTGCTGATAGGAATTGTGGGCACGACCTGGGGATGGGTGGCGGCCCTCCACCAGAAGCGCGAGGCGGAGCGCCAAGGCCGGATTGCGAAGCATACGACGGAGTTTCTGACCGGGATGTTCGAAAGCATTGATCCGCAAGAGGCCAAACTGCGCGAGATCACGGTGCGGGAAATCCTCGACCAGGCAAGTTCCAATATTGGGAGCGCCTTTCCCAACGATCCCATGACGGAGCTGCCGATTCGCAGAACGATGATGGATATCTACGACGAATTGGGGAAACCCGACGCTTCGCTCACCCATGCCGAGGCGGCTCTGCGTCTGGTCCAGGTGGCGTACGGGGATAAGGACTCGCCTGAGAAAGAGGACAGCTTGAGTTACGTTGCCAAATACCTGGATGAAGTGGGTCGTTTCGACGAGGCCCTTCCGATGTTCGAGAAGGATTTGGCGATGTGTCGGGGGATTTACAAAGGGGACAATACGAACGTGGCGAATGGTCTAAACAACCTGGGCCATTGCCTTGTAGATCTGGGTCGGTTCTCGGAGGCCATGCCCAAGTTCGAGGAGGCACTGGCGATGGACCAGAGGATTTACAAAGGGGATCATCCTGACGTGGCCAAAGGTTTAAGTGGTCTGTCCAGTTGCCTCCACTCCCAGGGGCGATACGCTGAGGCCCTCCCCAAGTACGAGGAGGTTCTGGCAATGTTCCAGCGAATTTACAAAGGGGATCATCCCGAAGTGGCTAGGGCTCTAATAAATCTTGCCGATTGCCTAATAAGATTGGACCGATACGCTGAGGCGCTGCCGCACTGCGAAATGGCCTTGGCGATGGACCAGAGGATTTACAAAGGGGATCATCCTGAAGTGGCCGCGGGTTTAAACCACCTCGCCGGCTGCCTGTATTGGCTGGCACGACCCTCCGAGGCGCTGCCGAACTTCGAGCAAGCTCTGGAAATGCGGCGCAGAATTTACAAAGGGGATCATCCTGACGTGGTGGAGAGTCTCGATGGTGTTGGCAGTTGCCTGCACGACTTAGGCCGATACTCCGAAGAGTTGACCAATCGCGAGGAGGCTCTGGCAATTTACCAGGGAATTTACAAGAGCGACCATCCTGCCATAGCCGCAGCCCAGGATCGTTTGGCCGAGTGCCTTCGAGTTCTGCATCGTTTCGACGAGGCCCTGCCGAGATACAAGACGGCCCTGGCCATGTATGAACGAATCTTCAAGGGTGACAATGCCTCTACGGAGGGAGTCCTAAACAACTATGCCCTGGCGCTCGATCAGGCAGCCCGCTCGGCGGAGGCGCTGCTCATGCGTGAAGCTGACCTCGCCATGTGCCGGAGGTTGCACCCTGAAGACAATTTTTTTAAATACGTGTCTCAAAACAATCTCGCTCTTTGTTTGGAACACCTCGGGCGCTGGCCTGAGGCCCTGACCAACTACGAGGCAGCCGTGGCGATGGTGCAGAGGCTTGAGAATTTTGACGATCCAATGAAAGCCCGCTTCCAGAACCATGTCGGGGACGCTTTGAATGTTGTGGGCCGATCGGACGAGGCCGCCCAGCAATACCAGGAATCCCTGGCATTGCTTCAACGCGTGATCCTGGCCCAACCGGGTAACAATTCCGCCAAAATTGACATGGCGAAAGCTCACCAAAAGCTGGGCGATGTCCTCGTGGAAATGGGGAAGGCCGGAGAAGCCACCACAAACTACCAGGAAGGATTGCGGGTCGCGGAAGCCGTGCTGGCCAGCGACGCCTCCAATCCCGACGCCAAACCACTGCGCCTGACTTGTCGAATCAAACTCGGCCTGGAAAAGGTCGAGGTCGTGGTTCACCAGATTTCTCCTCAAAGCCAGGCGTTAGAAATCGGCCTGCGTGAAGGAGACGTCCTGGTCAGGTACGCGGGAAAACCGGTCCTCTGCGCTTCTGATCTTCCCTTAATGACGGGCCGTAATATAGAAAGCAGCGTCGAGTTGGAAATTCGCCGGGACGGAGCGCCGCTGAAGCTCCCAGTGAAAGCCGGCCCATTGGGAGCGGTCTGCGAAGACCAAATCATCGCAACGAACGGTCTTTAATGAAATTTCGTCTCGCAAACGATGGTTCTTACTAGCGCTGATACCGGAAGCGGATGTTGTCAATACGTCGCTCTCCGAGGCGAGAGAGGGAAAAGAACCTACTTCGGTCTTTTTGATTTGTTGCCGGCGGATTTTTGATTTTTCTGCTGGGCAGCAGCGGTCGTGAGAAAAGGCGGCATCGCAGCAGCCAAGAATCTAATCGAAATCTTCAACCGACCAAGTCAAATCTTACTCCGACAGGTTTCTAGAGCTAGAGTGGTGGAGGATTTTAGGGCAATACCACACGATAGAAACGCAGTTGATTGGTGGGCATATCCGAGAAATAGAGCGGCCCGGCGCCCAGCAGATTGGTTTGCAGTGGAATCCAAGTTTTCAGATCCACGCTGGCCTGGATCACGACATTCGAGCCGGCTGGGCCGGATATGCTGAAATCAAAGACTCCGTTGGTAAAGCTAATGGCCCCGCTGTTTGTAGCGATCGAAAGAAAAGCGGGACCTGACTCGACCGCGTTCACCGAAAAGTTATTGGCCGTGGCGGTGCCCGACGGAACAGAGAGAAGCTTGCCAGAACCGCTCCATACCCCGAGTGCCAGCGGCGGATTGGGTCCCCATCCGGCTAGCGAGTAGCTTGCGACGTCGGTCCCATTGTAAGTTCCAATGACGGTTTCGTGTGAAGGGTCATACGTAATCGTCAGAATCCCAGAGGCGCTGTCGATGGACTCGGTCGAACCCGCGTTGGTCGTGCCGCCCGATAACAAAAGGTAAATGGAGCCATTGGCTGTTGCCTGGCTGGCGCCCAAGGGCGTGGCTGGATCGCGCGCGCCGTTCAAAAGTGCCTGAAAACTCAGAGCCGTCCCATACCAGCCGTCAGGGTAAATATCGGTGCTGCCGCCGTCGCCATTGCCGGTGTTATTCTCCTGGGCCAATTCAAAAATAAAACCAGTCGAAGACAGCGGTCCGCTCAAGTTTGTGGAAACCACAAGCCCCAACTCTGCGTGGGAGGTGGCCGCGGTAAAGGTCCTGGCTGAAAGATTTACCGAAATGGAGGCCGTCCACGCGTTCGTGGAAGTGATGGCGGAAGCTGCCGCGCCACAGAGCGGGAGGATGGCGTGCTCTTCGCTCGTGTCGGAGGCGTCGCTGTCAGTATAGGTGAACAGCCCGGAATCGTAGCTGAGGCTCGACGAGCTCGTGGTCTGAATTTCCGTGCAGAAAGTATTTGTCTGCGGGGTTGTGAAATTGGCCACCAAAGCCACGTTGCTGTTCAACGTGAAGGTGTAATTCGCCAATGAGCTAACCACGGTTCCGTTCTCAGCCCAGTCAACAAACGCGCAGCCGCTATTGGCGCTTGCAGTCACCGTCTGAGAGCTGCCTGAGGGAAATGTTCCCGAACCACTGGCGCTTCCTTCGCTGGACGGCGATGCGCTCACTGATATTGTGTAATTGGGTGGCGCAACGTCAAGGATGGCCTCAGCCGCGTAAAAAGACACATTGGTGCCCGCCGTCGTGAAATCCCCGCCGGCGTACAACGTGCTGTCCGAGACCGTCAGTGCATAAACAATGCTGTTCATCCCCGAGCCTGCCGCCGACCAGTTAGTACCGTCCCATTGCGCGATATAGTTGGCCGGAATGCCGCCTGCCGCGGTGAACACACCGCCCGCATACAAGGTGCTGCTCGACGCAGCCAACGCCGTTACTTCATCGTTCACCCCCGAGGTCAATGCCGACCAACTGCTCCCGTTCCACTGCGCGATGTAATTCGCCGGGACGCCACCCGCATTCGTGAAATAGCCGCCGGCGTATAACGTGCTGCCCGAAACTGCCAGCGCAGACACGCCGGGCAAGTAATGGCCAGTAAGTCCAACGTCCAGCGCCGACCAGTTGCTACCGTCCCATTGCGCGATATAATTGGCCCCGATTCCTCCTGCCGTAAAGAAATCGCCGCCGGCATACAATGTGGCGCCTGAGATAGCCAGAGCGTTAACATCAGTGTCCATCCCCGCCCCCAGCGATGACCAACTGCTGCCGTTCCATTGCGCAATGTAATTGGCATTTGTATCCCCGCCCGCCGTCGTGAAATCGCCGCCCGCATACAACGTGCTGCCAGAAACGGCCAGGGCTGACACATAGCTATCCATCCCCGACCCCAAGGCCGACCAATTGGTGCCGTTCCATTGTGCGATGTAATTCGCCGCGGTGCCGCCCGCCGTCGTGAAATTGCCTCCTGCGTACAACGTGCTGCCGGACACCGCCAGCGCATTCACATACGTAGATTCGGCCTCGCCACCCATGCCCAAACCCAGTGGCGACCAAGCGCTGCCGTTCCATTGCGCAATGTAATTGGCATTTGTATCACCGCCCGCCGTCGTGAAATCACCGCCCGCATACAACGTGCTGCCAGACACGGCCAACGCTAAAACGTTGAGGTTAAGTCCCGATCCCATCGCCAGCCAATTGGTGCCGTCCCATTGCGCAACGTTTCCGTCCGATGTGGAGCCGCCATTGACATACAAGAAAAAACCGCCGCCCACATACAATGCATGGCCGAATACGGCCAGGGCCGATACCTCCCCGCCCACACCAGATCCGAGCGGTGACCAATTAATTCCGTTCCATTGCGCGATGTCCTGCGCCGGGACGCCGCCCGCCGTCGAGAATTCGCCGCCCGCGTATAACGTGCCGCCCGACACCGCGAGCGCCGACACACCGCCGCTCGTTGCCAAACCCACACCCATCCCCAGGGCCGACCAACCGCTGCCATTCCACTGTGCGATGTTTGTGGCCGCAATTGTTCCCGAGGCGGTAAAACTTCCGCCCGCATACAACGTCCCACCCGAAAGGGCGAGCGCCGAAACATAACCGTTGATTCCTGCACCCAAGGCCGACCATTTGGCGCCGTTCCATTGCGCAATGTGCTGGGCGGCGGCGCCCCCCGCCGTCGTGAACGCGCCGCCCGCGTACAACGTGCTGCCGGAGACTGCCAGCGCGGCAACCGCCCCAAAATTCATTCCCGTATCCAACGCCGACCAAGCATGTCCGTTCCATTGCGCGATGTAATTGAGCCCAACGCTATAATCGCCTGTATAATTGAACTCGCCGGCCGCGTACAAAGTGGCGCCCGAAACTGCGAGCGCATATACATCCCCATTCAACCCCGGCCCCAAGGCCGACCAACTGGCGCCGTCCCATTGCACGACAAAACTGGCATTCGTGTCACCATCCACGGTCATGAAATCGCCGCCGGCATAGACGTTTGATCCTGAAACTGCAAGGGACCAGACAATTGGATTGGGCTGAGTGGCACCGGCGCCTAAAATCCCCCCTCCCAAAGCAGACCAACTGGTCCCGTCCCACTTCCCGATGGCGTTAACGTTGATATTGCCAACGGCAGTGAATTGTCCACCGATGTAAAGATCACCCGAGGCATCCACCACTGCCGCGTAAACGGCGTCGTTGGCGCCCTCACCGCCCATGCTGACCCAGTTGGCGTCGCTGAATGTCGGGTCAATTCGCACCGGATACACGGCACTCGCATCATCCACCAGCACGGCCAGCGTCGCTTCCGGAGCAGCCGGCGTGAGGAGGCTGATTGATTCAAAAAAATCGCCGCTTTCGCTGCAAGGCGCAACACTCGCCGCCTTCTCTCTTGCGGGACGGAGTTCAATCCGTGCCGGCAAGACTTTGCCAGTGGCATCGGTGACGCGCAATCGGCTGTAAGCAATCTTCCTGCCGGAATTTTCAAGCGCCAGTCGCGCACCATAAGGAGCCGGTTCCACCTTTGCACCGGCTACCTCGAGTGTCACAACCAACTCACCCGCCGGCGGGCTGGAAGGCGCTTGTCCCACGATAAAGTCCTGCCGCACCCCGTCCATGCTCACCGAGTATTCTTCCGTCAAACCAGGACGAACGAAGCGTGCCGTCTGGCCCTCGATGGATACGTCGCCCGTGCGCGTCAATTGGACGCTGGATTCAGCCCATTCAGGGTTGCAGTTGGTATTGGTCGTCTTGCGCCCCACTGCTATCGCCGTCACCCGGAAACGGTCGCTGCCGGTGCTCGTGACAGTCGAGGTCAGCCGCAAGCCTGCGGATGTGGCCTCGCCGTCAAGACGTTGGAAGACGCAGTGCAGACTTACGCCGGACTCGGTTTGCGTCACGGCCAGCCCGTCGCCGCTGTAATCCGCCCCGGCTTTCGCGCCAAGTTGACTCCAGGGAATGGAGGAAGAAGCGTTCGGAACTGCCACGGCCTGTCCGTGCGCCGCAATAACCGCCCATAAAATGCCGAGGCGGACGAACTTTCTTATCTCGTACCTTTTCATGTTTTATTCCTTTCTTGACGGTGATTTTGTTACATCCAAACGCCGGCAACTTCGCATGTTGATTTTAAAATGAAAAGGGGCGTTTTAATCAGGCCCAAACCTACTTCGGTCTTTTTGGTTTGCCGGTGTTTTTTTGATTTTTTTGCTGGGCACCAGAAGCCGTGGGGGCGCCGGGCTTCGACAGAGAAGGCGCAGGGGCCGTTGCGGGTGTGGACGGAGGCGCGGGTCCGGTTGGCGGTTGGACCCCCGATGGAGCGGTCGAAACTTTGCGGGTAACGATCAGGTAGCCGGCGAGGATGATGCCGATGATGATCGCGCTGAGGCTGACGTATAAACTTTGCAACGAGGGTTGGAAACGAAATTCCACGACGTGGTGACCGGGTGTCAACGAAACGCCTCTCATAATGTAATTGCAGCGCAGCAACGGAGCCGGCGCGTTGTCAACAAAAACGCGCCAATCCGTGTTGTATCGGTCGTTGAGCAGGAGAATCGAGGCGGTGCTGGCGTCGGCTTCAAGGCGAACCCGCTTGGGATGATAATCGGTGATGGTCACGGTGCCGGCATCGGCGGTGGCGGTTGAACTGGGTTGAGCGAGCGGCGTCTCTACGGAAATGAGGACCGTTTGCCATGGGTCGAAGGCCTGATGGCCGAGGATGTGCAGGGCCTCCTCATCGTTGGTTGGAGTCTGCCAGTTGGAGTAAAGTTTGGCGCGGGGCAACGTCCGTGTGGATTCGATGATGCCATAAGCGCCTCGTTGGTCAGGTTCCACGGTGTAATCGCCGATGTCGGTCGCGGCCGCGAGACCCGGTTTGACCCTCATGTTGTAACGACCGTCCACTTTGAAACTGCGATGGGCGGGGTCGGCGTCATTATTCAGACGTTCCATGCCGGCGACGTAGCCCAATATGTAACGGGTGTTGGTCAATTGCCATAGGCGCACGGCGGGCCGGAGATCGGTGGTCTTGGGATCATTTCCACTGAGTTCGAAGGCTTTAAGGTAGAGGCGATCCATATCCGGGAGATGCGGTGCCTGGGAAAAGTCCAAAGTTTGAAGGTTGTGGTAAGGGAAATCGTTCTGCAGCCAGAAAAAGTAGAGTTGGCCGAAGCCCTGCTGGATGCCGCTGCCGGGACCTCTGGGTTCGAGCTTGCCGATGACGCGATGGTCCCAAGGTTTGTCGAGAAGGAAGTCCGTGATGGGGTTGAGCGTGTATTTCTCCTTGTAATCGTAGTAGTGAATCCAAGGGATGTCGGCCCGGGCCAGATCGCCGATGATGAGGGCGCCCAGCCAAAACCAGGCCCATTTGCTGCGGGACCCCGCCCAGGCGCCGCTGAAAATGGCGGCCATGACACCCGCGCCGGCGATGAGGAAAACCAAAAACGCGCCCGCCCGCTCCAGACAGAAGGTGGCCATTTGCTGCGGCATCGGGGAAGCGAAGTTTTGTTCTTCCAGATAACGGACTAGACCGGTTTTGTCGGCAAAGAGAATGGCCGCGGCCAATCCTGTGACGCCGACAAGGACCATCATGAAAATGGTCCATTTGCGGTCGAAGCCGGAAACCTTTTTCCACCAGGCTTGGATTTCATTGGGTAAAAAGTCGCCGACGCTTCTATCAGGCCCGCGGAGGTAGCGACGGTAAAGAATCTCCATTCCGTAAGCCGCGAGGACAATCCAAGCGATATGGAAGGGATGCATGAATTTGATTGGATTACGGATGGTTGAGACTTCAGGGATCTTGTAAAGGAATTGGTAAACGTAGCCAAAACGTCCCCAGGAGGCCAGCAACGAAAAAAGAGCGACGACTCCCCAATATCCCACGGCGGTCCGTTCCAACTTGGACAACGGACGGTCTTTGCCAAAGAAGTTAGCGACAGCGAAGATGGCGAGGAGCGAAACCATCATACCGGCGCATTCGCCCGAGCCGCAATAACGCCAGTAGATGCCGGTCTTTTTGGTGACGGCTTGCATACCCGTGGTGCGACTGTAGCGGTCGGACGTATTGAGTTTATCGAGGAAACTGTCGGTCAATTGCCAGGCGGCAGTCACCGCATTAGCGCGGGCCACGGGATCGTCAATATCCGCGCCCGCCTGGCTAGGGTCAGAGATGGCAATCAACGCATTGGAACGCACGGTGGGGTTGGCGCTGCCTAACGGTTCCAAGCGCGGGTCCTGGCCGACTCGACCCCAATAAGCGCCGGTGTGGTCCTTTTGATCAATGTTGCCGCTGAGTCGATAACCAAAAAGGCCTGGGACAACGATCGAAAGGGTTTCCACCTTGGGCAAGCTCCATTGTGTGGCGGCATTCCAGCGGGCCTGCTTGGTTTGAGCATCCTGTCCCATGGAGGCGACGCCTTCGACCTGGGTCCGCACCAAGGTGCTCATCGTATTGTAGGCGATGATTGCGGCAAAAAGCACCACCAACGTCTCTGCGATAACAGCGTTGAATACTCTCTTGCCGATGGGAGCCTCATCGTTGAGAGCGCGGAAGATAATGAAGATGCCGGCGTAAATGCTCAGGATCGCTCCAACATCGAAGCCTTCCATAACACCCATGCCAACGGCGAGGCCGGCCAGCACAGCCCGCTCCCAGAATTTGGGTATGGATCGCGCACAAAGAGCGGCCATAGTCAGAAACGCGCACCCGGCGGAGATGTTCCAAAACCCCAACCCCCAGCACGCGATGGAGAAGAAATGGCCGTTCAGCCCTGCAGCGACACCGCCCAGCACGCAAACCACGGGGTTGAAATTCAATTGCCGAAAAAAGAGCCACGCAGAAAAACCTAAAAAAAGAAGCGTGAAAGGCGCATAAATCTTCAAGTAAATCACTGGAGAAACCAGTGTCTGCATGAGCATGGTGATGTTCGGGGAGGCGGCCGGCGCTTCTCCGCCCAGCCACGCGAGTTCCCGCCATGTGCCGGTGAACCGTTCGGGAAGGCGATTACAATCAGCCTTGAGAGCGCCCAGCGGAAAGTCATTTGCAAACAGAATCTGGTGCGGGTCCAGGCTCTTGAAGAACAAAATCAAGAGAGCCCCTCCCAGCAATCCAAACATCAGCCAATGATTGGACCGCGACCTGCCGGAGTTTGGTGCTATTGAAGCAACGCGCGTAGCCATGTCGATGACGACGTTCTAACGTTTCTTTGGACCCGGCATGGCTTCAGCGTGTGTGTTCAGTATTGCTGTTTTCATGGCAAGTATTCATCCCGCAGATGCGATCAGGTGACCGATGCCGGCAGACGGCGCAGCAGCGACCGTTCACGCCTGCAACCAATCTTTGGCGAGTCAATGTAAGAAAATCCTAGCATCCTGTAGTGCAATTCCTGACAAATGCGGGCTGAATTGTCAAGGTCGTTCCTTAGGTCAATCTTTTCTGCAAACGAACTTGCCGTTGGAAATGGTAACCAATTGCACGGGATTCTTTTGCACGAATTCATCGACTGCTTTCTTGACGCCGCCATGCCACCAGCCGCCGGCTTGATAGTCGTCTCCGGTTATGTATCCGCCCGGCTTTGTCTTCGTTAAGGAAAGTTCCAAGTCTTGCCGGACAAATTCATAAAGATGATTGCCATCGATATACACCCAGTCGAAGTAACCATCTGGAAATATGCCGAGGACATTGCTGGAGAAATCTCTATGAATGACGATCTGTCCAGAGCGGATTTCCGAATCAAAGCGCCGTCGAACAGAGTCACAACGATTATCCATTTCCGCTTGTCCACCACCGGCTTTGCCACCATACATGGCTTCCTTATAGGTGTTTGACTCTTCGTGTTTCCATGGATCAATTAAATGCAGCTTCTTGGGCTTGACGATATTTAAAACCCGGAACGAAAAATCTCCTCGATGGACACCGATTTCCGCGCCGACCGAGTCCTTCGGAAGCATTTCCAGCACCCGTTCGCGATGGGCAGGCTGCCATGGGACAAAGTCAAGAAGCCATGCCAGTTTGTCGGATCCCGGAGTTTTCTTGAGAAGATTTTTCAGGAATGGAGGCCAATTGGCGACAATCTCCTTGCGCCGCTCATCATCTTGGACGGGCATAATCGGTTTCAGGCAGAAACGGATACGAGAGCGGGGGTCGATGGCTGGCCCCGCTGCGTTCTCTGCCGGGCGACGCCTTGGTCGGCCTGCGCCATTAAACCCGCCGTGCTTTCATGAATGATCCTCAACGTTTCAGGTTTCAATTCACGATTCCCCGAGCCGTCCTGGCCCGACCGAAGCAATGGCTTATACTGAAGCTGAAAGCCTTTCTCCACAGTCTGAACCTTGGTAAAGCGGTTATTTGAAACCGCCCGCTCAACCATGTCCGGTTTGTAAGTGGCACCTAGCCACGTGAGCATATCTGAGAGCGTTCCCTCAGTATCCTTGAGCAGGTCATGATATGAGACAAAATAGATTGAAGTTCCATTTCTCGCGGCAGCCAAGTGACTTTCAATGTGTTTGATCCAACCCGGAAGATACTCAAGGCAAAAGACGTCAATATCGCCGCCGGATTTGGTTTGCACATAATTGACCTTCTTGGACACATGGAACATCGAAACTAAAGAGTCCGCTGCGGCGCGATAAGGGCACAGATGGCGGCAAGCCGCAAATGCCGCGAGTCTTGATTCGTTGTTTACAAATCTCTTCTTCAGAATGCCGAATTCATCATGACTCTTGATGAGAACGCCCGGTGTTTTAATGTTCGAGTCCCTGTTGGCCACCAACTCGCAATAAAAGTCAGGCACAATCCGAATCGCCTGGTGAGCGGTTCCGGTTGCGGTAATGATGCCGTGATTCTGCTGAAAGACATCGCTTAAGAGGAAGCGTATCCACCAATTACCCGATCGCGGAAAGGAATTAACGAAGGTGATCTTCTCTCCTGCATCGAGAAGCTTTATAATCTCTCGTGTATTGTGAGCCTGGATCAGCATCCGATGCACCGGCCCCAACCCTTCCTTGAAAAGGCGGCGGAACTGAACCAAGGTGCTTGGGCGTAGCAGCGTCCGTAACGCTTGCGCCGCTCCTTCCCAGAGGAGTCGAAGGGATTGCGAGGACGTTATGCCTCCTGAATTCGGCGGTGTTGGCTTTGGCATGATAAAAACTCTAAAAAGCAATGGAATCGGCGTGTCGATCTTGAGACATCACCCAGTGTGGCAACTGGCCAATCTTTTGGCAACTTTTCAAAGCGCCGATATAATTAAATCCTCGCATTCGTTTGTAGGGCAAATCCTTACAGGAAAAGGCAATCTCGTCAACCCCTTTTCCGTGATCAAGTTTGCCATAAAATTGGGCTTCCCGTCCATTAATAGAATCCCCCAAGCAACTCAATCGTTCCACCTAAACCATACCCACTTTTGATCACACCCAAGCCACACCGCTCCCTGCTTGCGATTTTATGGCGAACCGTTACAATGGGCATGGTTAAGTTGGCCTAATCTCACCAAAAATGAGTGAACGGAAGACATTTTATTTTGACAATAATGCCACCACCCGCGTTGCGCCGGAGGTGGTCGAGGCCATGCTTCCTTTTTTGCGTGACTTCTGGGGAAACCCTTCCAGCGCCTACAGCTTCGGCTCGCAAGTGGCCAAACGGATCGAAGAAGCCCGCGAGAAAATCGCGGCCATGATCGGGGCCGATCCCAAAGAAATTATTTTCACCAGTTGCGCCACCGAGAGCAATAATGCCGCGATCCAAAGCGCATTGGCCACGCATCCGGCGAAGCGGCATATTCTCACCACGTCGGTGGAACATTCGGCGATCATTAAACATTGCGAATGGCTCCAGAAACAGGGTGTTGAAGTGACTTTTCTCCCCGTCGATGCGGATGGAATGTTGGATTTGCATCTGCTCGACCAATCCATTCGCCCCGATACCGCGCTGGTGTCGGTCATGTGGGCCAACAATGAAACGGGAGTTGTTTTTCCCGTGGAAGAAGTCGCCGCGATTTGCCGCAGCCGGGGAGTGCCATTTCATACGGACGCTACTCAGGTGCCGGGCAAATTGAAAATGGACCTGGGCGAAGTGGGCGCGGATTTCCTGGCGCTTTCGGGTCACAAGCTTCATGCGCCCAAAGGTGTCGGTCTGCTCTATGTGCGGAAGCGGACCAAATTTCAGCCTTACGTTATTGGCGGACATCAGGAGCGGGGCAAACGCGGTGGGACGGAGAATGTCGCCAGCATCATCGGTTTTGGAAAAGCGGCGGAATTGGCCGTGTCCCGGCTGGAAGACGAAAACACGCGCGTGCGGGCCTTGCGCGACCGCCTGGAAAATACGATTTTGCGCACAGTGCCGAATACCGTTCGCAACGGGGCCAAGGAACCGCGCCTGCCCAACACCAGCAACATCGCGTTCGATTTCGTTGAGGCGGAAGGAATCCTGATGAAGCTGGATGACTTGGGAATATGCGCTTCGAGTGGATCGGCCTGCACGACCGGTTCGCTGAATCCGTCGCACGTCTTGACGGCGATGGGTATCAAGCCCGCGCGGGCCAAGGGCTGTGTGCGCTTTAGTCTCGGATTCTACAGCACGGACGAAGAAGTGGATTATTTATTGTCGCACATTGGCGATGTGATAGGACGCCTGCGAGACGCCTCTCCGGAGAAACCTGCGCGCCATGGCAAACATGCGACCAATCTGACCTCTCTGCTGGGGACGCCGTAAGAATTTTTTCCCAATGAACGCCAAACCTCATGTTGCAATTGTTGGCGCTACTGGCGCTGTTGGCATAGAAATGATCAAGACGCTGGAGAAGCGAAAGTTTCCCGTGGGGCAATTGACTTTGCTCGCTTCGGCCCGGTCCGCAGGCAAGGAATTGCCCTTCCGCGGTCAGCCGTTGACCGTGCGGGAATTGACGGTAGATTCATTCAAAGGCATCGATATCGCTCTCTTCAGCGCGGGCGGAAGCATTTCCAAGGAATTTGCGCCCAAGGCGGTCAAGGCGGGATGCGTGGTGGTGGATAATTCCAGCGCTTTTCGCATGGACGACGCGGTGCCGCTGGTTGTGCCGGAAATCAATGCGGCGGACATCGCGCAGCACAAAGGCATTATCGCCAACCCGAATTGCACGACGGCCATCACGCTCATGGCGCTTTATCCGTTGCACAAGGCGTTTGGTGTCAAAAGGATTTTCGCCTCCAGCTATCAGGCTGTGTCAGGCACCGGCGCGAAGGCCATTGAAGAATTGCGACGCCAGGTGGAACAGGCCGTGGCCGGGGAGCCAGTGACGAAAGAAGTGTATCCGCACCAGATTGCGTTCAACGTTCTGCCGCAAGTGGATGTCTTTTTGCCCAGCGGCTACACCAAGGAAGAGGCCAAGATGGAAAATGAGGGGCGAAAGATCATGCACCATCCGAGCTTCCGCGCCAGCGTCACTTGCGTGCGCGTGCCGGTTTACCGCGCGCATTCGGTGGCCGTCAGCGCGGAATTCGAAAAGCCGGTCACAGCGGAGGCCGCACGAGCTGTGCTGAGCAACGCGCCGGGCTTGGACGTGGTCGATAATCCGGCCAAACAGGAATATCCGCTTCCGCTATACGCCAGTGGCAAGTATCATTGCCAGGTCGGACGATTGCGAATGGATTGCGCGTTGGACAACGGCCTTTGTTTCTGGGTGTCGGGCGACCAATTGCTTAAAGGCGCCGCGCTCAACGCCGTCCAAATTGCCGAGGAATTGCTCAAGTTATCTTAAGTCCAGTTTTAGCTCATGCCGAAAATTAATTTGACTGTCCCGCACACTTTGGGCCAGGAGGAAGCCAAGCGCCGGGTGGCAAGCCTGATGGCCGATTCACGCACCCGTTTCGCCGACAAAATCAGCAACGCAGTCGAATCCTGGAACGGAAACATCGAATCGTTCAGTTTTAAGGCGATGGGCTTTTCCGTCAGCGGGACATTGGAAGTTCAACCGGCCCAAATTCTCATCGAAATGAGTCTGCCTTTGGCGGCTTATCCTTTGAAGGGGCGAATCGAAAACGAAATTCTGACTCACGCCCGCGAACTGTTGCGGTAAATCAGCGCTTCTTGGCTTTCGCGCGAAAGCGAATTTCCGCCGACCAGCCGTGGGCATCAAGCCCCTCCATTTCCGCAAATTTCCTGACTGCGCCCAGCGCTTTTTTGAGGGCGGCTTTCTTGTACTCGACAACGCTGGTCCGCCGCTGAAATTGGTCCACCGTCAAGCCCGCAAAGGCCGCGCCGGTCCCGCCCGCGGGCAGCACGTGACTGGGGCCGGCGACGTAATCACCCAGGACGGTTGGCGAATCAGTCCCGATGAAGATCGCGCCCGCGGCAGTCAACTGGCCGGTGATGCGCGCGGCATTGCGGCACATCAATTCAAGATGTTCGGGCGCAAGCTGGTTGGCCAAATCAATTCCCTGCTCGAGATCCGAAACTCGCACCAGCCAGCCGTTGTTGTCCAAGGAGCGTTTGATGAATTCGCGCCGCGCCCGTTTGGGAAGCTGCCGTTGGATTTCCTTTTGCACGTTGCGCAGGGTTTTGTCTGAATTCGTCAATAGCCAGACGCGCTCGTGGCCGGAGCCGTGTTCAGCCTGCGCCAGCATGTCCGCAGCGATGCAAGCGGCGTCGGCCGTCTCATCGGCCAGCACGAGCAACTCGCTCGGCCCAGGAAGCAAATCCATGGCCGCATATCCGAACAAGAGCCGTTTGGCGGCGACGACATAGGCGTTGCCGGGCCCGAAAATTTTATTGACCTTGGGAATAGTCTCGGTGCCCAGCGCCATGGCCGCAATGGCCTGCGCTCCGCCGAGGCGGTAAATTTCCGTCGCGCCGGCGTGCCGGGCGGCATAGATCAGCGCCGGATTGACCTGGCCTTGGCGGTCGCAAGGGGTGCAGACGACAATATCGCGGCAGCCAGCCACACGGGCCAACGGAATCGTCATCAGCGCTGTCGATACCAGCGGCGCGGCCCCGCCGGGAATGTAGATGCCGACGCGAGCAAAAGGGTCGAATTTTTCGCCGACCACTGCGCCGTGACTATTGCGCATGGTCCAATTCTTGCGACGCGAGCGTTTGGCAAAAGCCGTCACATTGGCGGCCGTTTCGGCGATGGCCGCTCGCAACGATTCATCCGCCTGCAACGAAGCGGACATGAACTCCGCCTGGCTGACCGCGAATTGTTCCGCCGTCAAACGCGCGCCGTTGAACCGCTCTGTCAATTCAATTAACGCCTCATCGCCGCGAGTGCGCACGGCATTGATCAACGCGCGGGTCTGGTCCTCGATGGCAGGATCGAAGAGGCTCGACGGCGCGAGCAAGCGCCGGAGTTGTTCCGCAAAATCCGCATCGCGGTGCGAGATGACATTCATGCGGCCCGCACACTAGGGGAAAGAGGCAGGAATGTCAAAAATCGCTACCGGTTAGTCGGAATCAGGCTGAAAATACTGCGCTCGGAATGCAGCGGTGTTTCCGGAGCAGGCGAGTAGGCGACGAGATGAGTTGCATGACTCCAGACGTTCCACTCCAGGTTTTCATCCTTTTGATTGACAGAGTAGCTGGCGAAATTGGAGGTGACAGCGGCACTAGGAGCGAGCGAAGCGAAGAGCGCAGCGTTGGATCCTTGGGCCAAGTGTCCCGGCAGCCGGTTAGCCGCGTGAACAGCTACCAGCATCGTCAAGGCACACGCCGCCACCGGCGAGAGCCAATTCCACGCTGCGGCCCGGCTCGCGGGGCGCAACGACGGCGTTTCCGCGTGGCCAAAGAGCCGGCGGGCGATCTCAGGCGAAGGGCGACGGGGCTTCCAGGATTGCAATTGGTTCTCCAATAGGTTCATCTCGTCCATAAGCGGCTCCTTTCAGGCAGAGCTTCAGTTTTTGCAGGCCGTAACGGTAGCGGCCGGCGGCGGTGTTTGCCGATATGCCAAGCAGGTTTCCTATCGCCTCAAACGTCATGTCGTTCCAAATCTTCAATACGATCACTTCGCGTTGAACAGCCGGCAATTCCGCCAGTCGCCGTATCGCTTCGGTTTCGCCGGGGTCTTGGTCGGGTGCGCACTCAAACCATCGGACCGATTCCCATTCGCGAGCCAGTCGACGCCAAAGGCTGCGGCGATAGTTGAGGGCGCGGTTGCGGAAAGCCCGCAAACAGTAATGCATAGGTTCTTCCGGCTGGTCAGGCAATTGCAGGAGCGCCATAAATGTCTCTTGCACAATGTCTTCCGACTCGCCGTGGCTTAATCCCAGCGCGCGACCGTAAAGAACCAGCCCTGCCGCTTTGGCTTCGTAAAGCGGCTGGCACCAGGCTCCGTTACGCTCCGATGTGCTCACGCCATGGCCTATTATAACACCGTTGTGCGTCTCACTCAGCTTATCAGACACCACAAACGGTGGTTTTGTATAAAGAATTCAAAATAATCTGCTTCTGATTGACGCCGCATTGGTTTGACTGACCTTGACTAAGTGCGACCGGATTGTGTGCGTTGGGGCTAAGAAAGGCCCCGGAACTATGTGAAATTATCATGGAAATCAACAACTTGCGTAAGCTCCGCCTTCCCAGTCAAACCCACGCCCGAATGGTTTGACTGGCTTTGACTCAGTGCGACCGGTTACGTTGGCTCCGCTTCGGAAACAGTGCGGAATTGTCTGGAATTATATTGGAAATCAACAACTTACGCGGCAATTGACCTTCCCGCCGCCCGAACCCCGCTGCAAGAAGCGGTTTGACCAAGTTTTTGTTTGGCCCCGTTAAGTATCACGATGGCCATCTTTTCAAAGAACAGGGCGACAAGCGCCATTTCAACCCTATAGTACCACATATAAAAGGGACTGCAAGTCCTTTTTAAATTGGCCGGAAGAAGCTGTGTTGAGCCCTGATTTGATTTTGCAAAATGTCAGAGATCGACGGAGTCCCGCTCCACCGTCATGGTACCGGACTGCTATCCGTCAAGTCATTCAATTCGAGAAGATTTTGGCAGGGGAATAATTGTCAGGGGAATGGGAAAAAGCATTTCAAGAATCCCCCTGTCCAACATTCTTGAGCTCTGATTTGATTTTGCAAAATGTCAGAGATCGACGGAGTCTCGCTCTACCGTGATGGCCTACTGGCTTGCCGGTGAATGCAATCCGTCGAAGTCATTCAATTCGAGAAGATTTTGGCAGGGGAATAATTGTCAGGGGAATGGGAAAAAGCATATCAAGAATTCCCTTGCCAATCATTGCTTTGCCTTTTCTTCTGCCTGTACATCCTTGTATTGGTTACGCCTCTGCCGCGTTGCGTTCGTTTGTGGCAAAAACTTCGTTTCAACATCGACACGCAAAATTTCGCATTTTTTTCATTCGGCGTTGACATGACGGAACCCTCTTTTTAGCCTCCGTCCGTAAATACTCGTGCGGTTGCCCCGGAATTTACGTTTCGGGGATTTTTGTTGTCGAATCCATTCCGCCGGGTTGATGCTGAGAACAAATATATGGCCAACACGATTTTAGTGGGCGCCCAATGGGGCGACGAGGGCAAGGGCAAAATTATCGACGTCCTCACAGCCAAGGTGGACGTGGTGGTCCGCACCCAGGGTGGTAACAACGCCGGCCACACGGTCTATATTGGCCGTAAAAAATATATCCTGCACCTTATTCCTTCGGGCATCTTGCGTCCCCGCAAGCGCTGTGTGATCGGCAACGGAGTGGTGGTGGATCCGGTCAGCCTGGTGGGCGAAATGGAGGAACTCAAGGGGCTGGGCGTTCGCGTCAAAAACCTGTTCATCAGCGAATCGGCCCATTTGGTTCTGCCGTATCACCGTGAGTTGGACGAGCAGCGAGAAGCCCTCAAAGGCAAAAATAAAATCGGCACCACCAAGCGCGGCATCGGCCCGGCTTACGGCGACAAAGCGGCGCGAACGGGTCTGCGCATGATTGATTTGATCAATGCCGATCGCTTCGAGGCGCTGTTGCGTTTCAAGATCAAGGAGAACAACGAAATTCTCAAGGCCTTGGGCGCGAAGCCGCTTTCTTTCGCGCGCGTGCATGGAGCTTATCGCGCCGCGGGCGATTATTTGAGACCCTTTGTCACCAATACGGTCGTGCTGTTGCACGAGGCGATGCGGCGCGGCGAGGGCATTCTTTTTGAAGGAGCGCAGGGGACGTTTTTGGACATTGATCACGGCACATACCCGTTCGTCACTTCGTCCAACACCACCGCCGGAGGCGCTTGCACCGGGTCGGGCGTCGCGCCTCATCGCATGGATCGCGTGGTCGGTGTCATGAAAGCTTACACGACGCGCGTGGGCGAAGGGCCGTTGCCGACGGAAAATGCTGAAATTGCCGATATGCTCCACGCCATGGGACGGGAGTTCGGCGCGACCACGGGCCGCCCGCGGCGCTGTGGCTGGTTCGACGCTGTGGCCACGCGCCACGCGGCCATCATCAATGGCATTGATGAAATTGCAGTGACCAACCTCGATGGGTTGGACAAAGTGGCCACGATCAAAGTGTGCATCGCTTATCAGGCGGGATCGGCGCGGCTGGATTACGTGCCGGCGGACATCGAGTTGCTGGCCAAGTGCGAACCGGTTTACGCGGAGTTTCCCGGTTGGATGACTTCTACCGTGCGCTGCAAATCCTGGGGCCAATTGCCATCCAAAGTCAGGCATTATCTACGGGCGCTGGCGGAATTGACTTCGGCGCGGTTAAGCATCGTGTCGGTTGGGCCGGCTCGGGACCAAACTATTTCTCTTTAATACTTATGGCGGCCATTCCGTTGGAAGATAATTACACCGATGTTGTCGGGAAAGCGCAACGCGGCCTGCGTTTGAGCGATAGCGAGCTGGCCAAGCTGGCCGGCGTTTCCGCCAGCGAACTGGGCCATTTCAAGGGCGGGGGATTTGACCTGGAGACGGCCCGAAAGGTCGCCGGTCCGTTGAACCTCGGCGCGGGCGCGTTGATTGAGCTGGGCCAAAAATCGTGGCAGCCAGCGCCGATAGAAGTGGCGGGGCTGGCGGCATTCAACACACCGTACCAGGACATGACGGTCAATTCGTTCATTGTATTTGACTCGAAGGCCCTTCTGGCGGCCGCCTTTGACACCGGAGCGACCTGCGCCGGCATGCTCGAATTCATCAAGCAGCAGCAGTTGACGGTGGCCGGCATTTTCCTGACGCATTCCCATCCCGATCACGTGGCCGATTTGAAAAGATTGCAAACGGAAACCGGCGCAGAAGTACACATCGGCGAGAACGAATCTCTGCATGGGCCGAAGCCGTTCCCAGCGGGCGAAGTTTTTCGGGTTGGCACTTTGAAAATCGAAACACGGCAAACCAGCGGCCATGCTCGCGGCGGCATTACGTATGTTGTGACCGGCTTGGAACGGCGGGTGGCTGTGGTTGGAGATGCGCTCTTTGCGGCGTCGATGGGCGGGGGCGCGGTGTCGTACGAGGAAGCGCTGCGGACCAATCGCCGGGAGATTTTCAGTTTGCCGGATGATACGGTCATTTGTCCCGGTCACGGACCGATGACGACCGTTGGCGAGCAAAAGAAACACAATCCGTTTTATCCTGAGTTTCAGAAATGATTCGCGTACACTTTATGGAAATCGCGCTTGCTCAAAATCGCCGGAGTTTCTAAAGTGGCGCGGTCCAATAATCACCAAAAATTATGAATACGATTGTTCCGCTTATCAGTTCAGGTGTCGCCGGCCCGCTGGGCGTGCTGCACCTGCCACGCTTCTGGCTTAAAGTTTCCCTCGAATGCCGCGGCAAGATTGCACCCGGCTATCCCGGCTGCGGCAAGGGCTATGATCAAATGGTGCTCGATGCCCTGGGACTCAAGAAAGAGACCGTCTATGATTTCATCAAGAACTCGCGGCCGACGTATCCGCAGTTTGAAACCTGGATCACAAAACAGCCTGGCGCCAAATTGGACAAGCTTTCTATTGACAAGATCAACGCCGCCATTCGCGGTTATATTCACGACGACCAGACCCGCAAGACCATCCTTTCCGCCAACGAGATCCCGGACGATTCCCGCGCCCCCCGCGACGCCGTCAACTTGAACAACCTCGATGATTGGAAGGAATTCCACGAGGCGGAGTTGAAATGACGTTTAGCGGGGAGTGAAACCCAAGGTTTATCTGGATCCGTGCAGTTAAGACTTGAATTTGGACAGGATGGAAAAAGGTGCCGGATAATGTTTCGCTGTTCAGCGACTGTTCATACTGTTGCTGATTCAGCGGGGAGTTTCCGAGAGGGGCTCGCGGGCGCCAACCTTGATAGATATTGGGACACCGTTGCTCCCCGCGCGGCGCGGCGAGGGAACCAGAGGGAAATCGACGATCTTAGGTTAACGGTTATGGCGAGGCGTCCCTACCTTGAAATTTAGATCTGTCTGCCGATCGGCGATCTTTGTCAAAAAACCGGTTGCGCAGGGCACAATCATGGGGCAGGGTGGGGATTGAAAGGAAACCCTATGAAGCGACTATTATTTGCGTTGTTTGTTTGTGGTGCGGCTGTAACCCTATTGGCGGGCGATTTGCCCTGGACGACGAGCGTGCCGGAGGCCAAGGCCAAAGCTGAAAAGGAGAGTAAACTGGTATTCCTCGATTTTACCGGATCGGACTGGTGCGGTTGGTGTAAGAAGCTGGATGCGGAGACTTTTGCCAAATCAGAATTCGCCGACTACGCGAAGAAGAACCTGGTGCTGGTGGAAGTGGATTTTCCGCGGACCAAATCGCAATCCGACGAATTGAAGATGGCCAACAAGGAATTGGCCAAAAAATATGAAGTCACAGGCTATCCGACTCTGGTGGTGCTAAAGCCCGATGGCACGGTGGTCTGGAAGCAGGTTGGCTACATGGAGGGCGGACCCTCGGCGATGATCGCCAAGCTGGACGAGGCGAAAGCCAAATATCGGCTGGGCATCATTCGGTAAATTCCAATACGCCAAACCGTTCCGGGGTGTGGAATGTCGGCGTGAGACATGGGTTCCACGCCAGGCTGGCTTTATTGGCACGGTCTCCGCGATAAAGATTGATCCGCCATCTCGTTCCGGCGGATGGAATCGTGCCGGCCAGAGCTGCAAGGGGTATGCGAATTTCGCAATCCCAGAGCTTTGCTTTCTGGTCAATTTGGACAGTGGATTGGAAATGGCTCTCCCAACCGAAGTCTCTGCCGGGCAGATTGACGTTTAAGTCCAATCGCTCATTACTGGGGGCAACTTCAAATTCGGCATAGCGATTGATGTTGTTCGTATCACTTCCGACGAAGGCTTCCACCACGTCGCGATCCCACAGGTTGCTGCCGTCACCGCCGTCGTAGCGTTTGTGATCCTGTTGCGGGGGATCGAAGGTGGTTAGTTCGGTGAACGGACAACGATAGGCGAGGTAAAGATATTTTGCCGACCATAGACAACGGACCGTAGTGGAGAGATCGGCGCGAATCTGGCCATCCTCGGACGTGGCCTCGACATGGACGGGGGCCGCGGTCTGCCACAAAGCTTTGGAAAGATCGCCGTCGATTTCAAAATCGCGGGTCGTGCGGCGGGCGCGCAAGATTGGAGTGGGCAACGAACGGGCCAGCAATTGGCGGCCATTGTCGAAATAAATCTTGCGCAAAACAGAGACTGGCAAGCCAATCGATCTGATCGTCCAATTGCCCTGGATGGGGGTCATGTGGGCCCAGTTTTTGTCCCAGGTTTCCAGCCAGCGATATTCCTTGCGAAAGAAAACCTCCGCGTCGGCTTCAGAGGGCGGCGCTTCGTTGCCGCTGGAGCCAAGAATCATGAGCCGCTCCAAAGACTGGAAATCAGTGCCAAAGAGGATGCGATCTTGATACTTGACAAAGAAGTCATGCACCTTTTGAGGATTATGACGCCCGATTTCCGGAATGCGGGCGGCCAAGTCCACCATAAGATTAGGGTGCCTGGCCATTTCCTGATCGACCCACTCCAATTCCTCGGCGTTGTTGCCGAAATGCACGCTGACAAAAGTGGTGTTCGGATGGCGTCCGATGACCCGGCTTAGGGCTTCGAGCAGGTTCTTCCAGGGAGGGAATTGGTTGGTATCGCCGAACCACCAGCTTTTATGGTCCTTCAACTCCTCCCAGCGTTCGTTGTCGGGCGTGTAAGGCTCAAAGAAAGCCTTGGGATCGCCCACGTGAATGGAGATGGGCATGTGCAATTGCCCCAGGCGCTCCCACATGGGGTCCAGTTTTGGGTCGTCCACGCGGATAAGTTTGCCCGTCCCGTCGTGCAAATAGAGTCCGAACCGTTTCCATTCCTTGTAACCCGCCGCGCCGAGGCGGTGGCCTTCCTCGACTTGTTTGACCGCTTGCTGGGGGAAGTCCGGCTGGTCCCAGTTCTTATAGTCCAAATTCATGTATTGCAGGAAACGCCCCGGAAAAAGTGAGTCCTCCATTTTCTTGTGAGCTTCGAACTCGCCCGGCTCGCCGTTAGGGCCAGGAGTCACCGTCCCAGGAGTCAAGTCGATTCCCAATCCGACTCCGCTGGCATCCAAAACACGAATGGCGCGCGCCAGCAATGCGGGAGTGTAATCCATGTGTTGGTGGAGATCGATAAGGCGATGTTCCGTTCGACATTGATCGGCCTGAAGAACGACGGCGGCGACGTCATCCGGTGGCGGTGTGATCCATTGATAGGCTAAAGAGCCCGAATCCGTTGCGCTTACGGTGAAAGTAGCTTGGGAACCCGATGAATCTGTTTGATTCGCGGACGGCGCGGCCAAAGCGCCAGTTGCCAATAGAAGCGCCGTCCTAAACAGTCCCAATACGATCGGACGCAAGTCGGAAGAGGATTCAAATAGGAGCTTCACTTGGGGCAATTTAAATATACATGCGGGGATGACAAGATTTCTCCGTCGTCTTTTATGCATCTTCCTGTTGTCTCAGAATTAAATGTCGGATATAGTAGTATCCGTGAACTTGGTGGTTTTTCCCTGTCTGCGCCGCATTGTGCCGATTATGGCCATGCTTTTCCTTTTCACGCTGGCGCATGGGGAGGAGAAACGTATTCACCTGCGTAATGAGCTGATCATCACACCGTCGGCGCACCAGGCCAAAAGCGTCGAAACGAACAATAACAGCCAACTTTTCCTGGTCCAATTTCAAGATCACCCGAAGGCGGCGCAACGGACGCAGTTGCTGTCGATGGGGGTCGATTTGCTTACCTATGTACCGGACGATGCGTTCATCGCCAGGATAACGAACGGCTCGCCAGATCGGCTGCGAGCGGTGGGCTTTGTGCGCTGGGTCGGGCCGTATCTCGCGAGGCACAAGATTCATCCGCGCCTGAGCGCCGCCTTGCAACGGACCAATGCGCCCATCTCCGTAAATCTGTTGCTTTCGCCGCGAGCGACGGCTGAGGAGGTGGCCCAGGTGCGCGGCGTTTTGAAATCGGTCATTCACGAAAGCAGATTGAGGCAGGGCGTCATCATTCGCGGCGTTTTGGAGCCGGCGCAATTGAATAAGCTGGCGGGCTTGGACGCAGTCCTTTGGATGGAGCCTGCGCCGCACCGCAGATTGGTCGATGAGCAGGCGGCCAAGCTCGTTGGCGGTGACGATGGGAAGGTGGCTACTCCAACGGTTACGGAGCAGCTCGGTTTTGGCGGGCAGGGCGTGACCGTGTGCGTCGCGGATACTGGATTGGACACCGGCGACACCAACACGATGCATCCCGACGTGCGCGGTCGCGTGACTGGTTTCAAGTTTTATCCGCCCCTGACGGATGCTTCGGACGGCTACGGGCATGGGACGCATTGTGCGGGCATTGTGGCGGGCAACGCCGCCACGGGAGAGACGGACCCGAATTCCGGGGCCTGGTATGGTTTGGGAAATGCCAGCGGAGCAAGCCTGTTCATCGAGCGCATTTTCGACGCCAACGCCAACGAAGTCAGTCCCGCCCCCAGCGATGCCACTCTTACTTCGGACGCCGTGAATAGCGGAGCACAGATCGGCGCCAACAGTTGGGGCAACGACGTCCAAGGCGAATACGACACCGACGCATCGCAATTTGATGAATTGGTGCGCGACGCGGATCCCGGTTCGCCGGGAGATCAACCTTACATTCTGGAATTTTCCGCGGGCAACGCCGGGCCGGATTCTCAAACGCTGGACAGTCCGGCCTCTGGCAAGAACGTCATCGCCACGGGCGCATCGGAAAACCAGACCAATTACTACGCCGAGCTTTATGATTTGTACGCCGACGGCCCGGATACCATCGCCGATTTTTCCAGTTGCGGGCCGTGCGAAGATGGCCGCATCAAGCCTGATGTGGTCGCGCCGGGAACCTGGATAGCTTCCATGGCGTCGTCCGCCGCGCCCGACGAGGCGTCCATTGCGTGGTCGGTCATTGATGATTTTTACGTCTATATGGGAGGCACGAGCATGTCCGGCCCGGCAGCGGCCGGCGGCGCGGCGGCTTTTGTCCAGTACTACAAGAGCACGCACACCAACGCCATTCCTTCTCCGGCGCTCGTCAAGGCCGCGTTGATCAACTCCGCGGCGGAATTGGACGATGCGGACGGCGGGCCGGGGCCGATACCCAATTTTCAGGAAGGATGGGGGCGGGTGACGTTGCCCAACCTCATCGAGGCGCAGCGGAGTTTTCAAATGATCGATCAAACGGTATTGTTGACTACCGGCGAGGTTTACCAGCAGCATACGTTTGTCGGCAATTCCAACCAAAGCCTCAAAATCACTTTGGCTTACACGGACGTGGCGGGTTTTCCCGGCGCGATTCCGGCTTTGGTCAATAATTTGGACCTCGAAGTCGTCGGCCCAGACGGAACGCTGTATCGGGGCAATCAATTCGTCGCGGGAGAGTCCGTCCCGAACGCCACCGTGTCCGACACTCTGAACAATGTGGAGGCCGTGCATCTGGCCCAGCCGTTGGCGGGCGATTATTTGGTGCGCGTGCGAGCGGTCAATGTCGTCGAGGATGCGCGCCTGGACACATCGGCCATTGACCAGGATTTCGCTCTGGTCGTTTCCGGCCCTCTTCTTTCGCCAAATCAAGGCGAGGTGCTGATGGATCGCACCAATTACACGGCTCCCAGTGCGATCAAGCTCACGGTGCTCGATGCGGGGCGTGCCGCCAGCAGTTCCGTTACGGTTCATTTGACAAGCACGACCGAGCCGGCCGGCCAGAGCGTCACGCTTCAGTCGGATGGCGGTTTCGGCGAGTTTACCAATACAGTCGCCACGGTCGCGGGAAGTCCCGCAGTCGGGCAGCTTCAAATCCACAACGGCGATGCCATTACCGCGGTGTATGTGGACTCGTCCGGAGTTTCACAAACGGCTACAGCGACCGCTGTTCTGACCGCGCCGGTCATTACAGATGTCAGTACGAATTTCGAATTGGGGGTCGTTACCATCGACTGGCAAACCAGCCAGGCGGCCGATTCGATTGTCTATTACGGCACAAATCGGCTGGCGTTGAATCTGGTGGCATCCAACGCGACGCTTACAACCAGCCATGAGATCAGTTTGGGCAGTTTGACTGGCGGGGAGACCTATTATTTTGTGGTGGTGTCCACCGATGACGCGGGCAATACCGCGACCAACAGCAATTCCGGCGCTTCTTACAGTTTCGTTGCAGTCAGCACCCCGCCGGTGTTGCTGGTCGATGATTACGATTATGCCAACGAAAGCACGAACGGTTCCGCGGTCATTCCTGCTTCGGCTTACACGAACGCGCTGGCGGCGACGGGCTTCGGCTTTGCGTATTGGAATGTGTTCGATCGCGGTTTTCCCCTGGTGGCGAATCTGCAACCCTACCGCGTGGTGATCTGGCGGACGACGGACGACATTATCAATTACGATGGCACCAACAATACGCTGACGGTGGATCAACAAACCATGATCCAGGATTATTTGAACAACGGCGGTTCCTTCTTTATGGCGTCCATGGGAATTCTCAGCCAAATCGGCGACGTGCCTTTCCGCGCGAATGTATTACAGGTCGGCGGATTTGTGCAAAATCCCAATCCGCCCGCGCAGTGCGATTGCGACGAATACTTTGGCGTGCCTTCTTTCATCGGCGTGCCAGGCGACCCCATCACGTCGGGCATGAACGTAACTTTGAATTATTCCGATTATCCGAGCTTTGACGATGGCTTGGGCGATAATTACGGGCCGGATTTTGGCGATACTTTCACGCCCACAACCAATTCCACTCCGATCGCTTTTGAGCCCGTTTCGGGCAAATGCTGCGGCGTTCTTTACCCGCCCGCGGGCGTGAGCAGTCCCGGCCGAGTGGTGTTCCTTTCCTTCCCGCTCGATGCCGTGCCAGAGACCGGCCCAACGCCCGATAATGAAACGGCGTTGCTGCTCAATATCCTGAATTTCCTCGACCCGGGCGGTAATGGCATTGGGACGGTAACGTTTAACCAGAGCGAGTACACGATTCCGTCGCAGGCGACCGTTCAAGTAGGCGATCCGGCCATTGCCGGCACCGGGCAAACGCAAGTGACATTCTCCACAACGTCCTCCACCAACCGCCTGATGGTGACGCTAAACGAGACGGCTCATGCGGGACTGTTTAGCGGGTTCGTCACGCTCGTGGCCACGAACACCACGGTTTCCGGACAATTTCGCGTCCGTAATGGAGACACTCTGACTGCCAGCTATTACGATTCTTCAATCAACAGCAACGTGATGGCCTCGGTCATGATTGATACAAATCCGCCGGTGATTTCGGGCGTCGCGGTTTCCACGAATGTCGGCAGCGCCGTTGTGACTTGGACGACGTCGGAAGCGGCGGATTCCACAGTGCAGTACGGCGGAGGAAGCATCCTCGATCACACGGCCCACGATTCTGAATTAGTCACCAGCCACTCGGTCACCTTGAATCAATTGCTGCCGAACCATCTTTATTACTTCGAGGTGGCGAGCCGTGACAGCGCCGGGAACGTGACGACCGATAATAATGATGGTGCGCTGTTTTCTTTCACCACACCAAAAACGTTGCAACCGCCATGGTTCGACAATTTGGAAAGCGGTGCGAAGAGCTGGACGGTCGTGCCTGACCCGGATAATGGCACAGATTTCAATTGGCTGCTGGGCACTCCGAACGACGGACTTCAAACCACGGCCCATTCCGGCACCAACGCCTGGGGCAGCGACCTGGACGGAACGCCCATTCCGAATCTGGTCAGCACCTTCCTTTATAGTCCGGTGATTGATCTGACAGGTTTTAGCCAGGCCACACTGACGTTTTGGGACAGCTTTGACTTCTCGGTTCCTGACCCGGGTGAGCTCGATCTCTATTACTATGAGCAAGGCCAAATCCTGATCAGCACCGATCCGAGCGTGGATCCTAACAATTTGCCCTATGTCGTGGATTTCAGCGGAAGCAACGCTCCTTCCTGGGAGATGGAAACGGTCGATTTAAGCCAATACGTTGGGCAACCGATTCAAATCGTGTGGGATTATTTGGGCTTCTCAGGCGGAAATAACTACGGCTGGCTGGTGGATGATGTAAGTGTGACGGGAGTTTCGGCCGGGGAAGGTGGCACCGTGGTCGTCTCAAAAAACATAGCATCGGGAAGTTTCACTCTGACGGGGCCGACAGGTTCGAACCAATCCGGCTCCGGTTTGGTGACTACTTTTTCCAACGCCGTTCCGGGACAGTACATTGTGCAATTCGGCGACGTTTCTTTTTACGACACGCCGCCGCCGCAGACGAACACGTTGCTGGCCTCCAACACCCTGACCTTCATCGGGACCTACACTTTCCCCGACGTGAACAGCAACGGCATGTCCGACCTTTACGAACAATACTATTTCGGCACAGTCTCAACGAATCGCACGCGGCTTACCGATACCGATGGCGATGGAATGACCGATTATGCGGAATTCATTGCGGGCACCGATCCTGCGAACGCGCTCTCCAATCTGCGCTTCCTGGGCAGCTCTTCGAGCAACGGCGTGATCACGGCTCAATGGTCCGCGGTTCCCGGCCGGATTTATCAGGTCCAATCTTCGACCAACTTGCTGGACTGGGCGCCTGTATCGTTGTGGATGCAAGCTTCGGAAAGCCCCATGACCTACGATTGGACTAATGCCACCGACCAGGGACGGTTGTTCCGTGTGGAAGTTCGCCCGTAGCCGAATCGTTGGATTCGGACAAAGTGGCGGTCGTCCAAGGCCCGTCAGGTTCTAAAATCTCATCAAAAGGGGGGACGGAAGAATTTTCGGCCTGTTTTTGAATATCCGGCAATCCCCTATCGTCTATTAGGCATTACAATGAGCCACGCCGTTAGGAAAACCTTAGTCTCTACATATTTGAAACTATGTCTTTAAAGGCATCGCCGATTCTGGCCCTGGTGTGCTTGTTGCCTTTCTCGAATCTCGAGACCACCCGATCCGTTTCCCCCAGCGAGGGAGGGAAGGGGATTCAAGCGGCTTTGGATGATCTTCCCGCGGGCGGCGAAGTGGTCTTGGCTGAGGGAGCGTATGTGATCCGCCAGCCCATCAGGTTGCGCAAGGACGGCCAGACGCTTCGCGGTTCGGGCCGTTCGACAATTCTGTATTTGGCCGATGACGCCAATTGTCCGGTGGTCATTCTCGGTTCGCTCTCAACCCATACGAAAAAAACGGTAAAGGGGCTCCGCTTGGAAGACCTATCCATCGACGGCAACAGAAAGCATCAGCAGAGAGAAGTCTGGCGGTTTTTGCCTGAGGGTGGAGTCTATAACAATGGTGTGGAGGTGTGGAATGCCTACGAGGCGACGGTCGAGCACGTCGTTTGCAGCCATTGCCGCTCCGGCGGTTTGGTGGCATCCGCCCATACCCGGCGGCTGACCGTCTGGGATTACGCGGCTTTCGATAACCAATTTGACGGGCTGGCCTGTTATGACACAGAAGACAGCCATTTCACCAAACTGAATCTGCACGACAATCTTGCGGCCGGGATTTCCATGGACCTGAGCTTTAATCATAATGTCATCCGTGACGCAGTGCTGACGAATGACGATCTGGGCATTTTCATGCGACAATCCAGCAGCAATGTCTTTGAAGGGGTGACGATCAAAAATAGCCGGCATTACGGCGTCTTCATGGCTGAAGCCGGCCTTCGCACAGCCACCGGCTGGTCTCTTTTGCGCGGCAGTCAATGCACGGGAAACATTTTTAAGAAACTGTCGATCACGCATTGCGGCGCCATGGCTTTCAGGATCAATGATACCGATTGCACGAATAACACGTTATTCGGTGGTGAGTTTTCCGACAATGCACAGGGCGGCCTTTCGGAAGCCGCGCCAAATCTCTTGAGCGTGTACCCGCTCAAACCGCCCAGCACGGCGTTGCCGGCCGATGTGGCGCCAGCGGTCCAAGATTTGAGCCAGGGAGCCGGCGGAAAAGTCGCTAACAGGGCTTTTTGATTTTCATTGTATCGACCGCGGAGAAGATTTGTAACTCTAAAACGGACTTTTACCTTCGTTGGCAACGCTTGATTACGCCTGTGTTTGCAAGGGATTTCCTCGGTTTCGACATTAGCCACTTCCGCGCTTGCCCTGAAATCTGGGTTGGTTTATTTTCTTTGCATGAGTTCCGTCCACGAGATCGAAACCGCCGTCAGTAAGCTTTCCCGTCAGGAGCTTTTGGCTTTCCGCGACTGGTTCTCGAACTTCGATGCGGCCGCGTGGGACAAACAGTTTGAGGAGGACGTTGCCGCCGGACATTTGGACGCACCTGCAGACGAGGCCCTACGTGATCTGCGGGAGGGGCGCTGCCGGGATTTGTGAGGCATCGCGCCAACACGAAGTTGCTACGGTCGTGTAAACCGGTCAAGGAGGGCCGTCTAACGGCACTATGCGGTAATAGCGCAAGGGATTGGCCAGCGCGTCAGCGTCCAGAAAATTAATCGAGCCTTGAAAGACCTGGTTGGTGCACAGCGGAATCCAATTCAGCAAGTCACTCGACCAATCGGCGCGATACCATGCGCCATCCGGCCCAGGTCCATTATAGTTGAAGCTGCCATCCGACACCAAGTAGGGCAGGGGACGCAGCCAATTTTCAAGTATCAGTGCCTCGGCCCGCGATGGAAATCCCACCAGGTAGCCGGGCGGAACGTTTGTGGATGGCGTCAATGTCAATACTACTGTTTTCGCCGGGGCCACGCCATTATCGACCGGCACGATCATGATAAAAGCGGATGAGGCGCCTGCGGAAATGGTCACCGTGCCCGGCAAAGTGGCATAATCCGTGCCATTGGAGGCCGTTCCACTGATGCTGTAATCGACCACCAGATCCGCCGCGGGCGAGCCGTGGCGGTTGACGGTAAAAAGCGCGTCTTTTGGCCCCCAATTGGTGAATGACTGGCCGTTGGTCGGCGGCCAATTTGTCCAAGTCGGAATTGAGTGCGTCGGCCCGTACCAGAACCATGCATTGGTTCCGGCGACGGCGATGGGATCGGTGGCCACAATGCTGACGATGTCCGGCAAATTGGTGGCGGGCGGCGTGGGCGGCAAAATCGTAATATTGACAGCCGGAGAAGTTGAGGAAACGCCCGCCCTATCAGTTGCCACGGCAGTTAATGGGTAAGAGCCAGCAGCAGGATTGGTCCAAACCAACTCAAATTGGTTGCTCAACGACAGCGCAATGAATGGTCGCAACTGAGTCAACCGATGCCCCGCGCCGAGATCCTCGGTGCCGGCGAAGAATTCAACATTTGTGACCAGGTTGCTGAGGCCAAGAAAAGGCGTGAAATAAGGGTCTCGGGCGGACGCCACTATCGGCAGATTCAGAGGCGAACGGAAGACGGCGTTGTTCGCCGGACTGGTAATGCGCACCGGCGGCAGCGATGGGCTGTTTACAACAATCGTGACAGGCGGCGATGTCGCCGACGCGCCTTGAGCATCGGTGGCGGTGGCTGTAAGGACGTGTGTGCCAGTGGGAGGAAGAGACCAAAGCTTGACGTAAACCGGGCCGGTAACTCCATTGACTCCGGGTGGATCGAGGATGATGAAATTCGTCGCATTGCCCAGCAACTCACCGTCAGCAAAAAATGCGACGTTCGTAATCACCGCGTTTGAGTCTTCCGCCTTGGCTGTGATTTCAATGTCATTGGGCACTTCTGGAAAGCCAATGAATCGGAAGAATGCGCCATTGGTGGGCGAGACGATGTTCACGACGATATTGGTATCGGAACTTTGGGCAAATCCAAGCTTCGGAAGAAGGATAGCTGCCAGGAATAGGGAAGCTATTCTGAGCTGATGTGTTATAAAAATTGACTGTTTCATATCACTGCAAATTCAGTTGTGCCGCTCAAATTCTCACGGACAGCAGGTAGTGTAGCATTATCAGCCTAATCGCGCAAGTGTTTGTCTCGCAATGCATTTGGCCTGCGAGAAAGATTTACAGAGCGAGAAATTCCGTGATAAACTCCAGGTCCGCATCCACCGCCGCTTTGTCAAAAGGATGCAGATCGTTTTTCATCCTGGCACGGACCCATTGGCAAAACGGTTCAACCTCGCCGGCGAAAAGTGTCTGCACAACCATATTCACAGCATCGCCGGCGGTGGTGTCTTGAAGGATCGTTGGATTTTCCAGCCGGCCATGCGCCCAACCCGCGGGCATCCCGGCAAAACCGCGTTTCGGACGGAGCGCGAACCAAATCAGGCGCACGACGACGATGTGCAGGAATGCCGCGCCGCCCCGGAGCGGTCCAAGCTGGCAGTCATCCGGCAACGGCGTTTCCGTCAGGGCCAATTCAAATTCAGTCCCAGCGCAACGCCAAACCAGAAAGCGCGGCTTCGCCATCCATGTGCCGACGCGATTAAATTTAGGCTTCAATGTTCGCAGCAATTCGGATTCCTTGGCCAGCGCTGAAGATTCGTCCGCGCATTCTTGCAGTTCGATTCGTTCGACCGCGCGCAGCAGTCGCAAATGACGCCGGAGCATGCGGTCGGGATTGGCCACGCGATAACTGCAAAGCCGTTTGCGCAGGTTTTTTGCTTTGCCGACGTAAAGCACGGTATCGTGAGCGTCGCGCATTAAATAAACGCCGGGCCGTTCTGGCAATTGCCGGAAAAACTCCCGTCCCAGCCGCTCGACCAGCGGGCGCGGGTCAGGAAAAAGCAGGCATTGCGTCAAAGGCATGGTATCCGTTTAACTCACTCCACGACACAAAGCCAGCCGAACGATGCCCAAAGAGGCTTCCACTTAGGGCTTGAAAGGCAGTATACATTGTGCGAGTATTCTGCACGATGAGTGAGTTTGACCAGATATTAGAGATTGCCTCGTCGGTCATTTTCCTGCTTATTGGCCTCTGGGGTACCTTTTTCGGCTACGGCGTGGTTGGCACTAAGTTGGTCGGAGGCTTTCGTTGGAGACCAGAATTCCAGCGCCCGTTACGTTGGTTAGGGCCACTATTGGTTTTGTTGTGTATTGGGTCGCTTGTAATCCTCCTGGGATAGCGACTTTCCGCCAATGCCTTGCGCATTTCGTGGTGATAAACCCGTAACCAATTAGTCATTAAACAGCAGTCCCATACAAACACACAAAGCCCGTTGAACGATGCCAAAAAAGAGCCTTCCACTGAAAGTTTGAAAAGTTACAACAAAAGTGGGAAAGTTGTACCAAGATGAGCGCAACCGTGGTCAGAGCTAACAGACAAACTACCCTGCCAGAGGACGTTTGCCAGGCAGCGGGAATCAAAATCCGTGATCAGGTCGATTGGCGTTTCGAGGAAGGCGAAATTCGGGGCCGCAAACTTGACCCTGCTCGGGGAAAAATTCGCCTCGTCCGGCCAATCAAATTCAAAGATCTGTTGATTACACCGCAGGATCTTGGGATCGACATGAAAGAATTGGATGCAGACCTTAGACGGGAACGGGAGGAAAGCGATGAGCGCTTATTGGGATAGCTTAGCTTTGCTCAATGCGATTGTCTCGCAATCCGTTGCGGCTCGAATGGTGCCCAGCGCAAGCATCGCTGCACGCCAACTAATTATCTGTGGCATTTCGTCCCTCGACGCGCGTCGGCTTAAAAAACTGAATTCAAACCTTTAAGGGTAATCAATCCTCGAAATTGATTTCAATTTCTCTGCGCGCTTCGCGGCCTTGGCGCGATCTAAAGTTTAGCACCTCAGAGTGCGCGAAGGGCGCCGAGAAAAAGGGAGCTATGAGGTATCGTTACCCAAGTAGCCCGAATTTGTTTCACAGCGAACCAAGCTAAAGCTTGAAGTAAGATCGGCGTCGTGGCAGGCTGGCCCTGTTGAGTACGATCGCCAAACGATTCGCGTTTCATTCGATACTCCTGACCATCGGGGCCATTCTCATGATCGCGGCCTTTCCCTACCTCAAGTCTTACGGGCTGGGGCTGTGGCTGCTTTCTTTCTATTACTCGTGTTTCCAGAAATTCAAAGTGCCCAGCCTTTGGTGGGTTGTCGCGCTCACCGTCATCGCAGGCGTTTTCTTCTGGATGGGTTCTTCGCATGGCGATGCTTTCGTCAGAGATCCCGAGCCTACCTGGATTTCCGTCGGCATAGTTATCATTTGGGCGGTCGATATCGCCATCGAGTTTCGCCTATGGCGCGCGCACGCAAAAAGCCGCAGCGAGCCGCAATTTCCCGAGAAATAAATTTGCGCTCGCGTTAGGTCTGCTTGGCCGGGTCGAGCAACTCATCCAGCTTCGCTTTATCCAGGCCGGAAATTTCCTGGGCGACTTCGCGGATGGTGCGGTTGGTTTCATACGCGACTTTCGCGATTTTGGCGGCTTTGTCGTAGCCGATGACCGGGGCGAGGATGGTGCAATTGGAAAGGCTCAATTCGAGATTGGCTTTGCATTTGTCGCGATCGGCCTCCAGGCCGGCAATGCAACGGCGGGCAAAGACCTCGCTGCCTTTGGCCAGAAGCTCGATGGATTGCAAAAGATTATGGGCCATGACGGGCATCATCACGTTTAACTCGAAGTTGCCGAAGCTCCCGCCAAAAGTGATGGCAGCGTCGTTGCCCAGCACTTGCGCGCAGACTTGCAGCAGCATCTCGCACATGACCGGATTAACTTTGCCCGGCATGATGGAGGAGCCGGGTTGGGTGGCGGGCAATTTCAATTCGCCCAGGCCCAGGCGCGGTCCGGAGCCAAGGAAGCGAATGTCGTTCGCAATTTTTATCAGGCTTACGGCAATGGTCTTGAGCATCCCGGACGTTTCGACGACGGCGTCGCGGCCACCCTGGGCCTCGAAGTGATTAGCCGCCTCGCGAGTGTTCAGGCCGGTTTCAGTCGCGATCCGCGCAATGGTGCGGCGAGCGAATTCAGGATGAGTATTGATGCCGGTGCCGACGGCGGTGCCGCCAAGGGCCAGTTCGCCGAGGTTCTTTTCGGCTGAGCGCAGGCGTTCGATGCCATGCTGGACCTGGCTGGCGTAACCGCCAAATTCCTGTCCGAGCCGGATGGGCGTCGCGTCCTGCAAATGCGTGCGGCCGATTTTGAGGATGTCGTTGAATTCGGCGGCTTTCTTTTCCAGCGCCTTGCTCAATTCGGTCAGCGCCGGAATGAGGCTGCGCTCGATTCCTTCCAAGGCGGCCAGATGAATGGCGGTGGGAATGGCGTCATTACTGGATTGGCCGCGGTTGACGTGGTCGTTCGGATGGACAAGCTTGCCGCCGCGCTGGCCGCCGAGCAATTCACTGGCGCGATTGGCAATGACCTCGTTGGCATTCATATTCGTCGAGGTACCGGAGCCGGTTTGGAAAATATCGAGGACGAATTGGCTGTCCCACTGGCCATCAACGACTTCCTGGGCCGCTTTGACAATGGCGGCGGCGAGGTCGGGCTTAAGATCGCCCAATTCTTGGTTGGTTAAGGCGGCGTGTTTTTTAATCAAGCCCAAGGCGCGAATGAATCGCCGCGGGAAGCGCAGATCGCTAATGGGAAAATTTTCAACGGCGCGAGCGGTTTGCGCCCCGTAATAAGCGGAAGCGGGCACTTGCATCGGCCCCATGGAATCGGTCTCAGTCCGAAACGGTTCGTTCATGGAGGCGAGGATGCTCAATAGCGCCGGTTAATGCAAGAAAAGGGGACTGCGTACCATGCAAATAAGGCAGCGGAGTTAAATTTTATGGGCTACGACGCGGTCCGTAATATCCCCTTGCACGACATTGACCAATCAAGTGTCGAGTGCTTCAAGCTGCTCGTTCGTTAGCGCATAATCCGTTCGCCCTGCCCACGCCTTTGTAATCAATGCCCGTCTTTGCTGAACTCGCCGACTTTTCTCCGAAACGCGGCGAATGGGCGGCGATTTTCTTCCTGGGCCAGGACGTTCTTGTTTTTTTCGAAATCGTTTCATCAACTTCACCTGTAGTTCGCGATTACCGCAATTTATCCACGAAAAAGCCTTCGGGCCATCGGTGCCGCGCCCCAAATCATTCCGAGGATAAATCCGACGACGTGTGTGCCATTGGCGACATTTCCCATGTAGCCGGAGAGACATAGGAAAAACCAAATGACCAGCAGCCAGACCGTGGTGGTTGAGAGTCCCAATCCTGAATCGGGGTCGCATTGGCTCCGCAGCCAAATGTATCCGAACAGACCGTAAAGGACGCCCGACATCCCGCCGAAGCCCGGCCCTGCCAGCAAGTATTGTCCAATATTCGATGCAACGCCTAAAACCACCACTAATGCCGCCAGTTTGACCGTTCCCTGGCGGACTTCGATCATCGTCCCAAGATCGCGCAACATGAACATATTGAAGAGCAGGTGCCAAGGGGTGAAGTGGATGAAGATTGGGGTGATCAACCGCCAGACCTGTCCGGATCGCACTTCAGGCAAAAATCCGGCCCCGACGTAGTGGCTGATGGCCAGCCAGCTCATATAGCGGTAACTGGAATCCAACAGGATGGGGAGGGTCACGACAACGCTGATGCCAATGAGGCACAGGGTCAAGGGCGCGAATTTGGATCGAGCCCAGATTCGGTCCCGACCATGGATGCGTTTGGCGGCCTTGGCACCTTCGCGACGCTGCTCGCGTTCGAGTGTTTCCGCAGCTTTGAAGGCATCGTGGTACTTTTGGTCATTGGGATTCTGCACGTAGGCTGCCAGGGCCAGTTGGCCTTCTTCGAGTTGGTCTTCGGAATGAATCCACACCGCCCAACCTTCGGCATCCTGCTCGACGAGGTTACGAATGTCCTTGGAAACCAAGTACCCGGAAAAGGTCTTGGCGGAGGCTTCGTTTTTCAAATGACCAATCAGCCGCATGACACGAGAGGCGAGACAGTGGCTGAATTGATGCGGAAAAACAGTAAAATTCCGCGCGTGGCGACAGTTCGCTGTGTGTGAAAATTGGAAAACCGTCGGAAATACTGACAATCAGGTGAATGCCTACCGACATTCGTGCATTATTTTCTTGCAGTTGACTCGCCGCAATGGCAATATAGTCAGGCACTAATGTGCTGATGTCCACTAATGGGACAGGCCTGAGTTGAGTGGGCATTAAAAATGCTTTAGTTCAGTTGTTCTTAGTTTTGATTGGGAGACACGGATGCGGATTGAGCCGGGATTCAAGGAATCGAGAAAGATTGTGATATAATGAAAAACCTTAAAATGACCGTTGGCAGTGCGCTGCTGGTCATCAGTACAGCAGCGGCCCATGCGACAGCCAATACCATTGTTTTGGATCAAAACGCGTATTCGTTTCATGTCGGCGGCGAATTCAATGCCAACACCACCCAGAATTTCCTTCAGAATTATTCTCCGTCGGCGATCGTCGGCACGGGGTTCGAGACTTTTTGCATTGAAACCACGGTGGATTTTTACCCCGGCAGCACCTACACCTATGATCTGAGCACCGTGGATAGCCGGGGCGTGGGATTGAGCCTTGGAACGGCCTATCTCTACGATCAGTTTGCCAAGGGTACCTTGGGCAATTACGATTATACGGACACAGCCACGCGCAACGCCGATGCCGGAGCTTTGCAAGCAGCCATTTGGTGGTTCCAGGGAGAACAGACTTATCCCGGTTACCCAAGCCCGACGGACAATGTTTATTACCAGGAGGCGCTCACTGCCCTGGGCGGAGCAGCCAATGCCGATTCGCCCAGCGATGGCCGGTATGGAGTAGCGGTGTTGCAAATGTGGGACGGCTCGACTCCCGCCCAAAACCAGTTGATTGAAGTGCCTGACGGCAGCTCGACGACATCGTTGTTCGCCATGGGACTTGGCGGATTGGCCATTCTGCGCCGGCGGTTCACAGCCTGAGAAGATCTCAAAAAGTTCGCTGGCAAATCGCTGAAGATTTGCTATTATATCTGTGGTCTGGATTGCGCTCCCCGAAAGGAGGTGCGCTTTTCCTTAATAATAACAACGTCAGCATAATATTTAATGAGATTTCGAGTGTCGCTCCCAGCCAGCCGCCTGGCGTTGGCTCTGGTTCTTCTTAATTTATTACCCCGTGTTCATGGCGCACCGAAGCCCCCCGAGCCGCGAACGGCCGGCGAAATGGCCGCCGCGGCCGACACTAACGACGCGGCCGTCGCCCAGATTACCGCGCAGAGGCTCGAGGAATGGAACTATTCCAAGCAGCCCTTTGATGAAACAGTCTCGAGCAAATTTTTGGACCGTTATCTCGATTCGCTTGATTACCTTCACATGTTTTTCCTCCAGTCCGATATCGATGAATTCCAGAAATACCGGACCAACCTGAACATTTTCACAGAGAAAAAGGACATCACGCCGTGCTGGGTCATTTTCTCGCGGTTCATGGAGCGCGTCCATGAGCGGGTGGATTACGTGAGCAATTACCTGCAAACAGCCAAATTCGACTTTACAGATCGAGATCGCTTTGTGATCAACCGGCACACGCTTCCCTATGCCAAGGACCTGGATGAAGCCAAGGATTTATGGCGCCAGGAGGCGCGTTGCTTGTATTTGGACCAGCTTCTGTCGTCTCCGGATGTTCAATACGCAGGGCCCACTCATTTTGAAAAAGACAATGTGGTGATTACCCTGACCAAGGACAAAATCCATCCGCTGAATTTCGACTATCTGCCCACTCAGTTTCTGAACCACGAAGGCCATGTCCTTGGAAAGCTGGAGGTCGCGGAGAATCAATCCAACGCAACCTTGCGCCTGGAACTGCCTTCCTCTGAAAACTTCAAGAAGACGACCAACACGTTTTACTCCGCCACCGGAGAGGAACTTGGCGACGTCACCTTCCGCCGTGAGAGAGCGGAAACCAATGACACGGCTAATATCGAACCTGACACCAAAGGCGATGTGCCTCCGACCGCGCCGACGCCGCCCTCGACCAACGTGGAGGCGATCATTCGTTTGAATGAGAAGAACCTGGCGGACATCCACAAGAACGTGACCAACCGTTACTCCCAGATGCTGAGGAATTACAGGTCGGTGGTGGAGACAGATCGAGGGTTCGAGATTTACGTCAACTCGCTGGCTCGCGCCTTTGATCCTCATTCCGATTTCATGGGCCACATGTCCGCCGAGGATTTTGCCATTCAAATGAGGCTGTCTCTCTTTGGCATCGGGGCCATGTTGGGACAAGACAACGATTATTGCCAAATCGATGAGCTTAAGGAGGGTCCGGCCAAAAAGAGCGGCAAAATCCATGTCCATGACCGCATTATTGCTGTGGCGCAGAGCAACGCCGAACCGGTGGATGTCGTCGGCATGCCCTTGCCCAAAATAGTGGAAATGATTCGCGGCCCGAAGGGCTCACAGGTGACCTTGACCATCATTCCGGCGACGGCGTCTGATTCGTCCGAGCATAAAGACATCACTCTGCTGCGCGACGAAATTAAATTGGAAGATCAGGAAGCCAGGGCGTGCCTTTACGAAAATCCGGACGGTACCGGGCCTGCATCCCGCCTGGGTGTGATCACAATCCCATCCTTTTATGCTGACACCGATAGATCGGTGGCGGGCGGTAAAAACGGCGCGGGCCTTCCAAAAAGCATGACTCGCGATGTTGATCGGCTGCTTAAACGATTGAAACAGGAAAAGGTCGGCGGAGTCATCCTGGATTTGCGCCACAACGGCGGCGGCTATCTTGAAGAAGCCAGAGAGCTTACCGGGCTGTTTGTTGAACCGAGTCCGGTGGTGCAGACCAAAGATCCGAATGGCGACACCAGCGTCGAATACTGCCGGCAGAGCAAACCCGTTTATTCCGGTCCGCTCATCATTTTGACCAGCCGCTTCAGCGCATCGGCCTCGGAAATTCTGGCGGGCGCCATGCAAGATTATAATCGCGCGCTGATTGTGGGCGATCACTCCACGTTCGGCAAAGGAACGGTGCAGACGATGCAGCCCTTGCAGCCCTACCTCGATCAATACCTCCACCACAGGCACCTGGAATACGATCCTGATTACGACCCCGGAGAGCTTAAAATCACGATCAAGAAATTTTACCGTCCCGGCGGCGTCTCAACTCAGCTCAAGGGCGTCGTTTCCGATATCGAACTGCCTTCGATATTGAATTACGACACCAACGAAATTGGTGAAAGCGCGCTGCCCAATGCCCTCCCGTGCGATGAAGTGTCGAGCGCCGATCCAAAAAATCTTAACCTGGTCAAACCTTATCTGGCGGAATTGCTGGAGCATTCGCACGAGCGCGTGGCCGCGAGCAAAGATTTTGACTACATCCGACAAGACATAGCGGAATTCCTCAAGCAACAGGCCGATAAGAGTGTTTCCTTGAATCTGGTCGATCGCAAGGCGGAACAGAAAGAGAAACTGGCCCGGGCGGAGGCGATTAAGAAAGAACGTCTATCCCGCAAGAAATCTGGCGATAAGATTTTCGAAATCACCCTGCAAAATGTGGATGCTCCTCAATTACAACCTTTGGCGGCCAAGACCAATTCCGTGGCCGCGGTGAACGATTCTAATTTTGATGACGATACCGATCTCGATGCCGCCAGCGCCGTGGCGGAAGGCGTGGTGGACCCGGTATTGAACGAAGCCAAGCACATCATGAGCGATTACATCGCGCTCATGAACAAGGAGCCGATCGTTTCCCGGATGCCTTAAGGTCCAGCGAGGCTGGCGCCCGGTTTAAGTTCGTGGCCGGCCAGAAATTCTGCGGCGGTCATTTTTCGGCCGCCCTCCAACTGTAATTGTTCGATGCGCAGAGCGTCGGAGCCACACCCGATGACCAATCCGGCTTTGTCCGCTTCCAGAATCTGGCCGGGAGTCCCTTGACGCTGCTCGATTTGGGCGCGCCAGATTTTCAATAACCGTGCCTGGCCGTGGATGGTCCAATGAACGAACGCCCCCGGCCACGGCGTGAAAGCGCGTATGCGATTGCGCAACTCCAACGCAGACCGCGACCAATCCAGGTGTCCGTCTGCCTTGGTGATTTTTCTGGCGTGGGTGGCCGCGGCATTGTCCTGGGGCCGGGGAGTAATGCTGCCTTGGATGTAGGCTGGCAGCGTTTCGATTAGGAGTTCGGCTCCAATCGCAGCCAGCCGGTTGTGCAACGCGGCGGCCGTTTCGTCGGGGTCGATAGGCGTGGCGCGTTGCGCCAGGACATCGCCTGAATCGAGGCCGGCCGTCATTTTCATGATGGAAACGCCTGTCTCCCGCTCGTTGCTGAGAAGGGCCCATTGAATGGGCGCGGCCCCGCGATATTTCGGCAGCAGGGAGGCGTGGACGTTGATGCAGCCAAACTTGGGCAAATCCAGCACGGTCTGCGGCAAAATCTGGCCGTAAGCCACTACGACAATCAATTCCGGCCGCAGCTCGGCCAACTCGGCAATAAAGGCGGGATCGCGCGCGCGTTCCGGCTGCAAGAGAGGCACCCCCGCTTCCTGCGCAATCATCTTGACAGGCGTGGGCTGTTCTTTCAAATCGCGTCCCTTGCGGCGATCCGGCCGGGTCACAACGGCGGCGACTTTGCATGAATTGGAAGCGAGCAACGCTTTGAGGCTGGCGCAGGCCAGTTCGGCGGTTCCCATGAAAACAATTCGCAACGGCATCAGCGGGCGGTTTGGGCCAGCACCCCAAGAATCTCTCGCAAGATATTGATCGGCGTTTGCGTCGAATCAATGGATTTCACCACGTCCGGACCGAAGAACTCCAGGACCGGGTGGGTGTCCCGCTCATAAGTTTCCAGGCGCTGGCGGATGACTTTGATATTGGCGTCGTCAAGACGATTTTCGCGCAGGGCGCGGCGTTGCAGCCGGTAAACCAATTTCTTCATGTCTCCGCACCGGAGATAAAAGACATGGCGGACATTGACCAGCTTGCTCAGGATCTGGGCCTGGCGAAGATTGCGCGGGATGCCGTCCAGCACCAGCGTATCGGTCTTGCGGTTGAATCGCCCGTCCTGTTCGGCCGCCTGAAGGTTGTGCTGCCAGAGCCGGATGGTCGGCTCATCGGGGACCAATTGGCCGCGGCCGGAGTATTCAAGAAAGATTCTCCCCAGTTCGCTGTCCGGTGTCAGGTTGCGGAAGACGTCACCGCAGGAAAAATGGTAATAGCTCGGAATGTAGCCCAGGATGCGGCCTTGGGTGCCCTTGCCCGAACCAGGGGCGCCGAAAAGAAGCACTGTGCGGAATTTGACGTTTTTCATTAAGAATGGTGCCGGAGAATGGTTTAGAGCGTCGCTTTGTGCCGGATTTGGACTTCGGCAATTTCCGCGAATGGAATCATTTCATCCGCGCTAACATTATTATTGACGACTTGCAGATAAAGTTCGGCGGGCGTGATCTTGCTGATTCTGGCGCCGGCAAATTCCCCGCGGCTGGCCTTGATCACCAGCACCAGGTCCTTTTCCGCCTCGCTTGGAATAACGCGGAAAAATCCGGCGAACTTTGTCTCAAAAAAGCGGCGATTGAACGAAAAGTCGCCTTTTTGAAAAACAATCGGTTCCGGCAAAGCGGCTGCCGAAGCCGGGGCGGCCACAGGGGCAGCCGCCGACATGGAAACGGCCGCCGCCGACGCCCTCGCAGTCGCGGGCGCGCTCGAAATCGCTGCAGCAGGCTCGGAGGAGGGGTCCCTTGTTTCTTCAACTGAGGCTGCCTGGGCCGCAGGCTCTGCCGAAAGATATTGGGTCGGCATCGACCCGTAAATAATCGGACTCAACACGCCGAAAAAGGGAATAGCCGCCAAGCCGCAAACCCTGGTAACAGGTTGGTGCCGGTAAACGCACACTTCATATGCGGCGTACATGTTCGCGCCATAAAGCGCCAGCAGAATGAACCAGCCGACCGGGCTGCCGAAGAGGGCAAAAATGCCGCCTCCTTCTTTGGGGCGCTCGGGTGTTTGGACCGGTTTGACCACGATTTCCCTGGGCTTGGGAACTTCCTGGGGAATGGTTTCGAATAACGGGCGCAAGCGCTGTTTATCGTTGTCCGTCTTGGCTTCAGACATCAATACTTTTATGGCATCGGGTGTAAATCTGTCCCACTCGATGCGAGGTGAAAAATCGCCATTTTCCAACGCGAAGACAACGCCCTTGTCCGCAATGGAGTCGGGAGTACCGACAATCCTCGTGGCATCGGTCAGCACGTAGGTGCCGGCCTGGACCGCGACCATGATGGCTAGCCAGCCAATCAGGGTGATGACAAACCTTCGCATTTGCCTGTTCCATAACAGAGGAATATGGCTAATGGAAGCAATTTGTGACCCTTGCCTCCGGGGTAAAATACCCAGAAAGCTGGGCGGAGATGCGTCCAAACCGCTACGGCTTTGAAGAGGTCTTGCCGGACGTCAGTGCAGCCCTTTCCTGTGCATCGATCAGATCAGCCCGCTTCTTATCCACGGCGAAATAATAAATCAGAAAAGCCAGCCCCAAGCCCACAAATATCAAAGACCATAGGGAATCCGCTCCTTTGTCGGTAAAATACATGGCACAGAACATGGCCACGCCAAAAAACAGTAGAATAAGTCCCGTCAATAAACTCGAATGTGGCGACCGCGGGCGGTGGCCCTCTTCTTTAAAGAATTCGTCCGGCAGGGACGGCAGGTCAATGCCCTTCTCAATAGCGGCCATTCGTTCCTGGTGATAAAGTGCGAACATGTCACGGCGTTTTCGATAGCTAAGATAAACAGTCCATGCGCCCATGCCGATGCCCATAATTATGGCAATGATCGGGATCAACAGTCTCGCTATTGGTTGGAGATCTAAAACCGAGGCTAAAAGACCGATCGGTGAGTTTTGCATAGAATTCTTCAAATCAATGTTTTCGTCATTTTAACGTCCAGTCATGCCCACGGCAGCCGGATTCGAGTATTGTGACTTGGAGAGGCCGTAAAATGTTTCAAAAGATTTGTCTTTCTTTTTGAAACCTCGCGCGTGGAGGCACAGTATAAAGAGCACGGCCAATGGAAGAACATGACATTCGGCAGCGGCTCCAACAGCAACGTTACGACGAAGCGTTCGATTTGCTTGTGGCCCGCGTCAAAGACAAGGTCTTCCGGCTGTCGGTGAGCATGTTAAACAATGAAACACAGGCCGAGGACCTGACTCAGGAGGTTTTCGTAAAAATTTGGAAAGCGTTGCCGCAGTATTCCGGCGCGGCCTCGCTCTCGACGTGGATATACGCGATCACCCGCAACACCTGCCTAACGGAATTGAAAAAGCGTCACTCACACCCAACGGTTTCCCTGAACACGCCAGAAATGGAGGGAATTGATTTACCAGCGCCGGACCATGCTCCAGCCGGGGCGGAAATGGATGTGGAAACAATGCTGGCGCGGCTGCCGGAGCGATACCGCCGCATCGTCACACTCTTTTATATGGAACAAAAATCGTACGAAGAAGCGGCAGCCATGCTCGGGATGCCGCTGGGAACTGTCAAAACCATGCTGTTCCGAGGCCGGCAGGAGCTTTTGCGCATCGGCGCCCGGCGGGCTGGCAACCCATCGACGCAGGTGCAACTACTCTCACCTTGACGTATGAATTGCGAAGAGTCCGAACAGGCCATTTTCGATTCGATAGACGGTGTGCTAACGCCCGATGAACGCGCGGCGCTGCACGAACACCTTTCCGCCTGCGCTCGCTGCCGGGATATGGCAGTTCAGGCCCAGCGCCTGGACGTTTCGCTGTCCGGCAGGTTGGCCGCCGCGTCGCTTCCTGTCGATTTCGAAACTCGTCTAATGGAGAAGATTCGCCGTGGATCGGTTCCTATGGCGGTGCATGAGCGCGCGGAGCGCAAGCGGCAGGCGGAAGAGGAATATGCGGCGGGTATGGCCCGCCTCAAGGAAAGCTGGCTGGATTTACATGAAATGGCCGAATGGCTGGGCTTCACCGTGGCAGTTGCAGGCGGAATCTGGCTCAGTTGGTATCTTTTCGCCCATTGGGCAAGTCAGCCGGCTAGCCCTGCTTCTGGTTTGCCAATCCTCCGAATGCTAGAAGGAACGTTTGCAATTGCGCTTTGCCTGATGGCCGGCCTTTTTGCGACTTACCCATCCGCACGGCGAAGGCTTGCAGTGTTCCTAGGCTGAAAACGACGCTGCAAATCCTTACCCTAGGGTTTGATCCGACCCAGCCATTGCGGCAAATCTTCGATCGTCCAGTTCGACTGTGTTTGATCCAAGTGGTCCGCGGCCGCGCCATGCTGCCAGACTGCGTATCGTAACGTGAGCAACGGATCCTTGCGCCATTCTGGTTGCGCCAGCAAGCCGGCCAAATATCCGCCGAGCGTATCTCCACTGCCGCCTTGAGCTAGATGTGGGTTGCCAGAGCTGTTGACAAATACCTCGCCATCCGCGCGGCCTACAAGGGTTTGATATCCTTTGAGCACGACCCAGCAATTGCCGAATCGCTTCGACACCGCGCGCAATGACCCGAGCCTGTTTGCCTGCACTTCCTTGGCCGAAGTCCCCAGCAAACGCCCCGCTTCGCCAGGATGAGGGGTTATCACCCGAAAGGTTGAGGGGCTTCCGAGTCCAGCTACGAGCCAACCCAGTGCGCTGGCATCCACGACCATTGCTACCGGCGAGTAACGCCAGAGCGAACGCAAGTCATCCTGCACCGACTCAGGCAAATTCTCCGCGGCAAGACCCGGGCCGAACAAAATCGAGCTGCACGTTTTGGGCAGCGCCGCGGCGCCACTCCATGGATGCACCATGGCCGCGTGCAGTTGAGCGGCGACAGGCACATAGACGTTTCCCTGGGGAAAAACCGTCACCAGCCCGGGTTGTGCGCGCATTGCGCCGTGCGCGGCCAGCACAGCCGCCCCATGATAGCCAAGGCTGCCGGCGACAATGGCCACGTGTCCGTAATCACCCTTATTTGAAATCGACTCGCGGCGCGGTGGCCATCCGACAAAGTCTCTGGCTGAGGTCCAGTTCAATTCCGCCTGGAAAGGGCAGGGGACCAGGCCGATTTCTGGAGCCACTTCCAGTCTTCCAACAAACGCTGGCGCCGCAAGCAAGCCTCTTTTCGGCGCGCCCAACGTCAGCGTCATGGTCGCTTTGATGGCCTCGCCTTCTGATTGGCCGCTGTCAGCGTTGAGGCCCGAGGGAACATCGACGGCAAAAATCGGAATGCCGGAATTGTTGACAGCCTCAATCAATTTGCGCCAATGCTCGTCAAGGGGGCGATTGAAGCCGATGCCAAACAGGCCATCGACAATCCATCTCACGCTGCGGCCATCGGTCTGGAGTCGTTGCGAAAATTCAGCCAGGCCCTGCTGCGGGTCGCTCACGTTCATGAAAACGACGTTGCGGCTTGAAAGATGAGGCTGGGCCGCGCGCGCGTCATCGCCATTGTGTCCTTTTCCGGCGAGAACCCAGATGGTGTCCCAGGAATCGCTTAATTCGACCAGGCGTTGGGCGAGGATTCGGCCGACGTTTTGAATGACCTCGGGCGCAGTCTTGCCAGCGGCCCATGAGGCATTCTCCCACTGGCGCATCTGCTCAACTGAAATGATCGGAATCTTTGGCAATCAGCTACACAGTGCATCGAACCATCGCGCTATTCAACTTCCGAGTCGCTTAATGTGAATGAGCAGCTTGGACGGGCCAATTCAAAACTTGCCTGGCGGCAATCAAGCGTGGGCGCAGTTTGTCATAGCTAATTCTCTGCACCGGAACCTTCTCCTGCAACGCCAGATTGGCTGCGATGGCGGCGGATTGGCCAAGAACCATGAAGACCGGCTCCATCCGAATCGACCCGTAAGCGATGTGACTGGCCGAAAGGCAAACCGGCACAAGCAGATTCTCGCATTCGCTTTCGCGCGGCACAATCGACCGGTAGCTGATTTGATACGGCGGAAAACCGCCCACCTGCACGTCGCCTTCATTTTCGACGCGCCCATTGCGGACGATGCGTCGGCAGTTGTGTGAGTCCACGGTGTAGGCCGCCAAGCCAATGGGGTCGGGCACCACCATGGAGTAACGGCAATTGTTCTCAGTCATCACGTAATCGGAAACCATGCGGCGGGCTTCGCGTATGTAAAGTTGGTGGGGCCAGCCGCCCGTATCGGCGAATTCGTCCTTGCACAGGCCCCACGATTGCGTTTCGGCGCGAAGCGCAGCCGGCACGCGCGCATCGGTTGCCAGGAAATGCAGAAAACCGCGCGTATAATCTTCGTGCGCCTGCCAAATGCGCGCGCGCTCGGCGTAAGTGCCATCGGCGTAACCGGCATTGCCGCCGATAAAGTCCGTCGAGAATCCGCCATTATTGTTGACGTCCGTTTTGCCGTTTGGCATCGCCGCAATGTCCATAAATTGCCTCAGCGTCGGCGATTCGCCAGCCGCCACAAGCGCCTCAACGTAGCGCGCCAGCAATTCGTAGCGGGACGGGTCGTAATGAGCGGGCGCGGTGATAGGCGACTTGTTCGTCGGATCTTGTGTCAGGCAGAGGCGAAAGTTGTAGGCTTGGACGGAATGGTCACCTTCGCCGGATTCTCCCAAAGATTGGTCCTGGATAAAGGGAAGCAAGCCGCTGGCTGAATCGCCAGGATGCAGATATGGATCGACGGCGACTGTAAATTGGTGCTTAGGCGTGACAGCGCGAATGCCATTGAGCGTTTCATGGTAAGTGGCATTGCTTTCACGTCCGACGAAATAAGAAACGCCGGCCTTGGCCATCAAATCGCCTTCGTAACTGGCGTCAATAAATATGTCCGCACGAAAAACAGTGCCATCTTCCATCGTGAGACTGTCGATGCGCCCGTGGTTCTTTTTAACAGAAGCCAAACGCTGTTGGAAATAAACGGTGACGCGAACTTCCCTGAGCATATCCTGGAAAACGGTCTCGGTCACGTGAGGCTCGAATTTCCAGGCTTCGTTAGTTCCGTAAATCCGGCCTATGCGTTGATAAAATTCGCGCGCCATTCCGCCAATGGCCGCTTTGTTGCCGATGTCCGTTTGTCCGAGGCCGCCTGCTGTCATGCCACCGACGTGCCGGCCAAATTCCGCCAAGACCACCGTTCGGCCTTCCTGCGCCGCTTCGACCGCGGCCATGACCCCGGCTGAAGTCGCCCCATAGACGCAGATATCGCTCTGCACGATCCGGTTCGCAAGGCATCGTGCAGGAGCGCAGGGGAGAATCGAAATTAGAAGAACGAAAACGAATCGCGCCAACGAGAGCCTCATGGCGGACTATTTTTTTGCGCCGGCGTTTTCTTCATGTCGCGAAAATTGCCCTCTTCGCAGCATTGAACGAATTCTTCGGTGACAGATTTAAGCTCCTCCCAGCGCGCGCGGATGGAAGTGGATTCGGCCATGGTGATTTGGCTGTCGGCGGCGGCAGCGGCCATGACCGACAACAGATCGGCAAATTCCTGCACCACACTGTTCATGGCGGGGACCAAATGCAGAGGATGCGGATGCGAGGAAGTTGGATTCCTGACATAAAAACCTCCGGCGCGGTGACAAAGCCATTGGACAATGCTGTGATCACCGCTGCATCGCACCAACGTGGCGACCCGATCCAGCGGATTGGCAGCGCCGCTCGCATTGGCGGGCGGTTCGGCCCATTTGTAAATCATCGAGAGGGAAAGACCCATCTCGGCGGCAGCTTGTTTAGGGCTGACTTTTTGAAATACTTCGCGCAAAAGCTCATGGGATTCCATGGGCGGCATGATAGCGGGGGGAGCTGTTGCTGGCAAGAAAATCGCTATCTGGAAACTGACGGAGGCTCAAAAGAACCGGGAGTTTTCACACAGTCTGGTACCTGCAAATTTCCCGTCGCCCATCAGATAGGAGAGGGTGGCCGCAGGCCGGGTGGGGGTTACAACATCGCCTCCTCCGCCGCCATCATTCAAAAAACCCTCCCCAAAAAAAATATTTTTTAAAATGGTCGGATTTAGTCCGATTTACTTGGATTTAGTCCGACGATTTTCCTTCCCTCGCCCATCAAAGACTCTTGAACAGAAGGAAACGAAGGGCGCGAAGAAGACCTTAAATTTCCCGTTTTCTCCGTTATCTTGGTTACCTTCTGTAACGGTTTTTCACCGGCAAATTTTGCCGCCCGCCGCTGACCGCCACTGACCCAATCCCGATTTTCAAAGAACGAGCGCCGAAACGCTTACTTCGGCAACAATACCACGGTTCAATGGGAGCGCAAGTTCACTTTGAGAATAGCGAAACTTCGCCGAGCCATGAATAAATACGATTAATAATAAACATAATTAACGTTGACAATGGCCGTGGCCGGGTCATAGTGGCACTTCGGCAACGTTAGCACGGGCAACAATCGGGAAACCAAACAACCATGAGCAGCTTATTGAGCAACCAACGCAATTTCTGTCACCTCACCCTCACACTCGCAGCCGCGTGCATTTTATTTAACACGCAGAATGCCGATGCTGACCCGCGTGGGCCGCTGCCGCCGCCGCCGGAACGGCCGGCAATCTGGCAGGAAAGTTTCGATGAGGATTATTTCAGTGGTGAAACCAATGTGGAGCTTATCGTTCCTGGATTCGGTTTCCTCGATCAGAGTTGGTCGGGATATGCTCTCGTGCGAACGGGTGGAGCGGTGGTTCCATTCACTATTCCGGCGCTTGATTCGACCGGGCACACCAATGTTTCTTCGGACACGGCAGGCGCGTTGCGCTTCTGGGTTGAGCCGGCATGGGCCAGCCAATCCGCCAATGGCACCGGCCCGGAAACAAATGCTGTCTTGATTGAGTTCGATGCCTCAAGTGCAGGCGAGACGGCTTTTGCCTGGGCGCTGGAAGTCAGCGCGGACGGGAACACGCTTGCGTTAGTGGCTCCGACCGCCTCGGAAATTGAAACGCTTCTACAGTCGCAAATCTCATGGCAGACAAACGAATCTCACTGCATTGCGCTGGATTTTAGCACGAATGGTTCTGAGCTTTATGTGGATGGCCAGCCGGTCGCACAAAGTGTTCCGCTTCCGTCCGTTCCGCCGTCGATTGGCGAGTTGACCCTTGGCAGCACCATTTCCGGCTCTAACCCCACTGAGGGAATCTTGGATGAAGTTTATTCGTTTGACCATTGGCTGAGTGATTCCGATGTAGCCGCGTATTATGGCATGACTTATCAGGAGGCCGCCTTAGGCCCGCTTGCGCCGGAAGAAAGCACAGGCATATCGCAACCGGTTGAACACCACGCCAATGACATTCACAGCCGCGGAAATGTCTATGATTCGAATGACAATCCGCCCTGTTCGCCGGGCGGCCTGATGTACATCAACAATCTTGTTGCGACTCCTGAAACCAACGGCACGACCACGATAAGTTTTTCCGTCCAAGGCGGCACCAACGGCGTCTTTTACGACCTCTTCGCCACACCGACTTTGAACGCCTTTCTTCCTGATTACCAATGGACATGGATCGGTCAGGTTTTGACGTGCAATGATTACACCTTCACCGGCCAACCCGCCGGACAGGCTTTTTATGCTTTGGAGTTGCCCGCTCTGACGTTTACCGTTGCTTTCGGTAATAACGCCGAAGGCCAATGCAACGTTCCCGCAAATCTTACCAACACCGTTGCTGTGGCGGGCGGCAGCAACTATAGCGTTGCTTTGCGGAATAATGGGATCGTCGTCGCTTGGGGCGACAATACTTATGGACAAACCAATATCCCTGCCGGATTAAGCAACGTCACGGCGATTGCGGGGGGTTTGCTTCATGGCGTTGCCTTACTTTCCAATGGTTCGGTCACTAACTGGGGCTCTTATTGGGATGGAACGACCTACCTGACTTCGGTGACTAACCGCACCTACGCCAGCGCTCCGCCACTGTCAAACGTCATGGCGGTAGCGGCGGGTATGGGGCAAGATTTGGCATTACTGTCCAACGGCACTTGTGTGGCCTGGGGATTCACTAACGTTTACGGCACCGGGGCGGCTTTTGGAACCCTGGTTCCGACAAATTTGAACCTGACTAATGTCAGCGCGATCGCGTGCGGATGGGGTTTTAATGTGGCGCTATCCAGCAATGGCGCAGTGACGGCTTGGGGCGACGACTATGCCGGTATCTACAATACGACCAATCTTCCAAGCGATTTGAGTTCCAATGTAGTTGCCATTGCGGCAGGCGGGTTAAACGGTTTGGCCTTGCGCAAGAACGGAACCGTGGAAGGCTGGGGAGCAGGCACCAACGACGGCGTTTACGTGACCAATGTCCCTGCCGGATTGACCAACGTTGTGGCCATTGCAACCGGCGGCAACGTGGGTCTGGCGTTGCAGGCAGATGGCACGCCTGTCGCTTGGGGAGAGTCCTCCTTGACTAATTATTCCAATTGGGATGGTTGCGGTCAAAGCGATTGCCACCGGCTTCGAGCACAACATCGTCATCGAATCGGGCCTATTGGATCCCGTGCTCTTTTCAGAACCGACTGACCAGTACGCGGTGACGGGCGGCAGCGTCACGTTTTCGGCCACGGGACTAGGGGTTGCGGGCGTGACATATCAGTGGCAGTCTAATGGTGTGAACATCGTCGGGACCACCAGTTCAACACTCACGCTGACGAATGTGTCGGCCTCTTACAATGCCAATTATGATATAGTCGTCACCTCCGACGGTCTTTCGATTACAAGCGCGGTGGCGACCTTTACGCTTGTGGTTCCTCCCGGAGTGGCTTCCGTTTATCCTCCAGCGCAAGGAACGACCTGGATAAACTACGGTCCCATGTTAAGCGTTACCGTAACGAACGTTCCGCCGTCCACGCCCGGTACGTCGCTCACTTATAATTGGATGCTCAATGGCACCGCCATTTCTGGACAAACTAGTTCCAGTTATTTTCTTTCCAACAATGGCAATCAACCACCGGGTACCAACGAAGGCGCCTTCACAGTCGGCATCACTAACGCAGCGGGGAGCACTAATGTTAGTTGGAACTTGCTTTTGGCCGTGCCCGGCATGACCGAAGCGTGGGGAGATAATACCTATGGAGAATGCGCCCGGCCATCCACCTTGACCAATGTGGCCGCCATCGCAGCCGGGGAATATCAATCCGTCGCCCTGACCGACGGCGGGATCGTGTATCAATGGGGCCAATACTGGAATGGAGCAACCAACTTCTACTGGGTGACCAACTCATCGGTCGCCACCTTACCGCCAAACACCTCCAATCTGGTGGCGGTGTCAGCGAGCATTGACCATGTGATTGCATTGACAACTAGCAACACTGTCGTGACTTGGGGATTAACAAACTCAGGAGCCAATTTTGTCCCGACCAATCTCAACCTCACGAATATTTCAGCGGTTGGCTGCGGTTGGGCATTCAATGTTGCGTTGCGGACCAATGGAACGGTTACCGCGTGGGGCAACAATCTTTTCAACCAAACTAACGTTCCAACAGGGCTTACAAACGTCACGGCGATTGCGGTTGGCGCCGAACACGGCCTGGCCTTGAGCAACGGCTTCGTTATCGCCTGGGGCTACAATGGCTCAGGCCAAACTAACGTGCCTTCTGGCTTGAGCAACGTGGTCGCGATAGCAGCCGGTGACGAGCACAGCATGGCCCTGAAATCGAACGGAATGGTTGTGGCTTGGGGCAGCAACACCTATGGTCAAACGAATGTTCCAGCGGGATTAAGCAACGTCATGGCGATTGCGGCAGGCGGCGGGCATAGCGTGGCGTTATTGAATAATGGCACCGTTGTCGCTTGGGGAGACAACAGCAATGGCCAGACAAACACTCCCAATACCCTGCCAACACTTGTCACTAACATCCAATATAATGGTGATTCACCGCCCGCCACTAATGTCGTCTCTAAACCATCCCCGACCGTCAAACTAATCGCTGCTGGCGGGAACCACACGATGGCCTCGATTTTCTCGCCATTGGTGCAGTATCCGATCGATGTCTCAAAGGATTTACTGCTGATTTACAATGCCACGAATATCTCCTTTAGCTCAAATGTGTGCGCGTACTATCTCGCCCATCGACCCATGGTGAGTAATGCCAACGTTCTGGCCATCGTATGCACCACAAATGAGACGATTTCTCCTACTGATTACACCAATGTAATAGTTGCTCAAGTTCAATCCTGGCTGACAAATAATCCGACGAAACGCCCTGCTTACGTCATTCTCTTCCAGGACATTCCTTCTCGCGTGAATACAAACACCACTGCTGGGCAATACGACGAGAATTACGGTGCCGTTTTCCCTAGCGTCCAATACCAACTAAATCAATGGTGCATGACCAATTGGCACCCTTTTGTAACAAGCATCAATATGAACGGAACCGGTGGGACAAACGATTGCATTGCCTACATAAATAAACTTGCTTCGATCTCTTCGAATTATTTCCCGGGTAAATTTGTAATCAATCCCAGCGCTGGCCGCTATGGCAACACCAACTGGTATTTTGATGATACGGAGATCGATTATGCACAGTACACTCCAGGACTCAGTGCAAGCAACGCCGTATTCGATGTTGGAGTATCACCACAAACGATTACCTATGTTGACTTGACTGACAACGGCCTTTCTTCCCACATTACCAATGGCAGTAACCTCGCGGGCTATGCCTGCTGGGGAGCCCACAGCACGTTAGGTTATGGGTATGCAATAGATGGGGACGTGAACTGGTTCGGCAATAGCTCTTGGTATATTATGGAGACATTTGAGTCATACAACGGCCAGAGAAACGTTTCGCTTACATACCAAGGAAATTTTCTCTTCTGGTTTTCCAGTAACGCATTCGGGGGAACAAATTATTCAAACACCCCGGTTGGTGCGGTTACCAGTGTGGATGAGCCTTACATTATTGGTGCCAGCAATCCGTCCACGTATTATGCCCTGTGGGCAACTGGAAAAAACTTTGCAATCTGCGCCTGGAATTCCCAAGAAACTATTGTCTTCCAAGCTGTTGGTGATCCATTTACACAACAATAGGAATAACTTATGAGAATGATTAAGACTGTTTGTATCGGGTGTTTGATTTGGAGTAGGGCCTTTCTGTTTTCCGCCTGCGCGCAAGGCACTTTCCAGAACCTTAGCTTTGAGTCGGCAAACATTCCACCGTCAACCCCGATCCCATCATTCGTGCCGATTAGCGAGGCGCTTCCTGGGTGGAACGGGTACTTTATAGATTCATCGACTTCAGTTGCGACGCCACAGTCAGATGTGGTGTATGATGGCATTAGCACAGGAGGGGAGGGAATATCAATTATCGACAAAAATGAGTCGGGATTCCAGCCGCTGCAAGGAAATTACAGTGTCTTGTTATTTGGTGGGGGCGCACCGTCTGTAGTTTCCGCAGAAATTACCCAAACCGGTGTTGTGCCAACCGGGACGCAATCCCTCCTTTTTGAGGGTTACGTTTCCAGCACTCCCTTTGTCGTCACACTTGGCGGGCAAACACTAAACATGATCCCGTTGCAATCGTTTCCAAATACAGGTTCGTACCCACCTTATACGCTATATGGCGGTAACATCCCTTCAGCGTTTGACGGACAAAGTGAATTATTAACTTTTACTGAGCCAGCCCCGGCGGAGATGGCACCTAGCATGTTTGAATTGGACGACATTTCCTTTTCGCCGCAAGCCGTTCCGGAGCCAAGCCCATTCGTATTGTCGGGAATTGGCGGGCTTTTGTTTGCGCTCTACCGCCGCTTTGCCCCCAAGCGGAAATGAAGCTATCGCTCCTCATTTTGGTTTTGACGTTTGCCACACTATCGGCCCACGCCCAAGGCACCTTCCAAAACCTCAATTTCGAACAAGCGAATCCGGTATCGGCTGGAGATCCTGATAACCCTAACGCGGTTACACCCGCGAGCGCATTGCCGGGATGGAGCGGTTCCATCGACGGAACCCCCGTTACTGAGGTATTGTTTAACGACATCACAATCGGAGCGGCGAGTATTGACATTCTAGGGCCAGGTTGGAATTTTAACAACCCCGGCATTATAGACGGAAATTATACTGTGTTTTTGCAAACATTTATTTCTTCGGAAGGCGAGGTGTCGCTATCGCAAAACGGCACAGTGCCGGCCAATGCGGAATCGCTTCAATTCAGCGCTTGGAGCCAGTACAGCCCGGCCAATCTGTCGGTCTCTTTCGCCGGCAACAATTTGTCTCTGGTTGCTCTTTCTGCCGGAACATCGGCCTCCGGCCAACCGTACACCGTTTACGGAGCCAGTTTAGCGCCGTATGCAGGTCAAACAGGCCAACTTGACTTCACCGCCTTCGCAGCTACGCAGCCTGGACAAATCGAACTCGACGACATTTCCTTTTCGACCCAAGCCGTGCCAGAGCCAAGCCCATTCGTATTGTCGGGAATTGGTGGGCTTTTGTTTGCGCTCTATCGCCGCTTTGCGCCCAAGCTGAAATGAATCTGACAGCGTAATTTTGTTGTCAGGCTTGAAGTGCTTCGGCTGAAAAATCCAGCCCGTTTCAGGGCTTGTGAAAAAAAGCACAATCTTCTTGCGCCTGTCTGGCTTCGGATGTTTAGTACGGCATGGTTCAGGTTTCGGATTACCATGCAAACGAGGACTGAAATCGGCTACAATTCCAAGGTGGAAGGGGATGTGGTTCACACGCGATTGGATGCGGCCATTAACTGGTTCCGCAAGAATTCTCTCTGGCCCATGCCCATGGGCCTGGCCTGTTGCGCCATCGAATTGATGGCCGCCGGGGCCAGTCGCTTTGACATCGCCCGCTTTGGGGCCGAGGTCATGCGCTTTTCTCCCAGGCAATCGGACGTGATGATTGTGGCGGGCACAGTCACTTACAAAATGGCGACGGCGGTGCGGCGCATTTATGAACAAATGGCCGAGCCGAAATGGGTCATCGCCATGGGGGCTTGTGCTTCGACGGGTGGGATGTACCGCAGCTACGCGGTCCTGCAAGGGGTGGATACGATTATTCCGGTGGATGTCTATGTGGCCGGCTGTCCGCCGCGTCCCGAGGCGCTGCTGGACGCATTGATCAAATTGCAGGAAAAGGTGGGCAGGGAACCTTCACTTTCCCTGCAAATGCGGAGCGCCTGAGCGCCCGCCGGATTTATTATTTCCATGTCGGCACGCGAACTTGCGCAACAATTGAAGACACGATTTGGAGACTTGATCTCCGAACCGCTGGATTTTCGGGATGAAATCACGGTGCAACTTTCCGACGCCGACTGCATCGCGGAGGTTTGCGATTTCGCGAAAAAGCAGCTTGGCTTTGATTTCCTGGTCGATATCAGCAGCGTGGATAATTACGGGACAGACCCGCGTTTCACGGTGGTTTATCATCTTTATGGTTACGGGCATCATTGCCGGTTGCGGATCAAGACCGGCGTGGGCGAGGAAGTCTCGGAATTGCCGACGGTGACCGGAGTTTGGAAGACGGCTGATTGGCACGAGCGCGAAGTGTATGACATGATGGGAGTTCGCTTTCGCAATCACCCCGATTTGCGGAGAATATTGATGTGGGACGGCTATCCTTATTTCCCGTTGCGCAAGGATTTTCCGCTGGCGGGAAAGTCGTCGAACGCTCCCGATGTGGCTTTCAGCAAGCCCGCGCCATTGGAAGGGGGGCCGTTTGTGACACTTCCCAGCGACCAGGACAGCGGCGCGCGCGAACCGCGTGTGCGACCGCCCGAACCGGAAATTAAAAGGGAGCATAAATTCTAATGGCTACGACGGAGGAAATTCAAATCGGCGACGCGGGAGCGCGCACTGCGGCTTCGGTCGCTGCTGCTGCGCCGCTGGCTCCGGCGGGCGGCGATTTGGTGCAGGACATTCACGGCGAAAAAATGGTCCTGAACATGGGGCCTTCCCATCCGGCCACGCACGGTGTGCTCAGAATCGTGCTTGAATTGGACGGCGAGATCATCACCAAGGCGACGCCGGACATCGGCTATCTGCACCGCGGTGATGAAAAAATCGCCGAAAACATGACCTATAACCAGTTCATTCCCTACACGGATCGGCTGGATTATCTTGCGCCGCTGGCAAATAACGTCGCCTACGTTTTGGCGGTGGAAAAACTCATGGGGATAGACAAGGCGCTGCCGCCGCGCTGCCAATACATCCGGGTCATCTGCTGCGAACTGGCGCGCGTCTCGGCGCACTTGCTGGGATTGGGGTCCATGGCCATGGATGTCGGCGCGCTGACGATTTTCTTATATACGTTTACGCAGCGCGAAACTATTTACAACTTGATCGAGTCCCTGACCGGGGCGCGTTTCACGACTTCTTATACGCGCGTGGGTGGCCTGGCGCGGGACCTGCCGCCTGGATGGGTTGGACAATGCCGAAAATTCCTGGAAGAGGTCGTGGTCAACATTGACGAATCGGAAGAGTTGCTGACGCGCAACAAGATTTTTGTCGATCGCACGCGGGACATCGGCATCATTTCACGCGAGGCGGCGATTGATTACGGCTTGACCGGTCCCAACTTGCGCGGCAGCGGAATCGATTTCGACCTGCGCAAGGCGCATCCGTATCTCGTTTACGATCAGTTGGAATTTGAGGTGCCGATTGGCTCGGTTGGGGATTCTTTTGACCGTTACATGGTGCGAATTGAAGAAATGCGTCAAAGCGTGCGGATATTGCGCCAGTGTTTGGACAAGATTCCCGGAGGAGCCGACAATGCCGCGAAGGAGCCCATTAACGTGGCTGACGGCAAAGTGGTCCTGCCGCCAAAGGAAAAAGTATTGACGAGCATGGAGGAACTGATTCACCAGTTCATCCTGGTCACGGAGGGGCCGAACGCGCCGCCAGGCGAAGTCTATTTCGGCGCGGAAAATCCGAAAGGGGAGCTGGGTTTTTACATTTACAGCAAAGGCGGAGGCGTGCCGTATCGGTTGAAAATTCGGGCGCCGTCGTTTGCAAATCTGAGCATCCTGCCGCACTTGCTGCCGGGTCACATGTTGAGCGATACGGTGCCGATTTTTGGCTCCATCGATTTCGTCATGGGAGAATGCGACCGTTAAAACAGAAAGGACGCGCGATATGGAAAATTCTAATAATCGAATTGTTTGGTGCGATATTCCGGCGAAAGATCTTGATCGGGCAATCAAGTTTTACAGCGCGGTGCTGGGAGAAAAAATCGAAAAACAATCACATCCGGGAATGGAGTTTGCTGCTTTTGCGCATGAGAACGGCGTTGGCGGCTGCCTGTTTGCCGGCGCAGAAGCGCAACCTTCGGCGCAAGGCCCGCTGATCTACCTTAACTGCCAGGGCCGCCTGGATGAGGCCGCCGCGGTGGTTGGATCGAATGGCGGCAAGATTTTGCAACCCAAACACCAGATCGGCCCTTATGGCTTTCGCGTCCTGGTTCTCGACAGCGAGGGAAACCGCATCGCGCTGCACTCAAGATAACGACATGAGTTTTTCAGTGCCATCGGAATTGGAAGCGGAACTGGATGAGGTGGCGACGCATTATCCGCAAAAGCGGAGCGCGTCGCTCATGTTTCTGCACGCCCTTCAGGAGCGGTTCGGGCATATCACGCCAGAGGCGATGGAGTGGACGGCGAAGAAACTTGGGTTGGAGGCGATCAATATCTATGAACTGGTGACGTTTTACCCGATGTTCCGCACGGAAAAGCTTGGGCAATACCAGATCAAAGTTTGCCGCACTTTAAGTTGCGCCCTCGGCGGAAGCCACGAACTGCGCGATCATTTTTGCAAAAAACTCGGCCTTGATACTTCGGTGCATGGTGTTCAGACAACGAAAGATGGAAAATTCTCGGTTGAATTCGTCGAATGCCTAGCCAGTTGCGGCACGGCGCCGGTGGTCATGTGCAATGACGATTTTTACGAAGGCGTCACTGACACGAAGGCCGACCAGATTTTAAGCGAATGCCGATGATTCAATGAACGTTCTAAGACATAAGTGAACCCTGAACCAAATGAAGACGACTCTGAAAGATTGGCCAAAAGTTTACCATCGAATCAGAAACGTGCGCGGATTCGACGAACACGAAAAAATCCTTTACGCGCGAAGCCTGGCGGCGACGCCCGACGAACGATGGCAGATGAACGTGACCTTTCTCCGCTCGCTCGGCTTATGGGGGCGCTCGGCACGGAAAAAATCAGGTTCCTCCTGATTGGTATGTCTGCCGCCATTGTTCAAGGCGTCCCCGGTTCAACGCTTGACGTCGATTTATGGATCGATTTGCCGGAACGGCAGTATATGCGTCCGATCAGGATTGCTGTGGCGCAAGACGCAAAGATGCTGCGAAATACGGTGCTCGAATTGAGTGACGACACATTGGTAAACTTCGTTTATTCGGTGACGGGGCTTGGTTCATTCGCGCGGGAGTGTGGCAAGGCGATCAAGTTATCCTTTCACGGATTGACCATTGGCGTGTTGCCGCTGGAGAGCATACGAAAGAGCAAATTGGCCATTGGAAGACCCAAAGATTTGGTCCATGTGCTACAGATCGAGAATACTTTGAAACTCAAACGCGCAAAATGAGTGTGACTAGGAAGAAATGGCTGCCCGACATGGATTTGAACCATGACAAACAGATCCAGAGTCTGCTGTGCTACCGTTACACCATCGGGCAAAAGCGCGGAATGAATTTTAACGAAGTTTTGCTTGGAGTCAAGTTATGCCGCAAGAATACAGGCTCATTTTAAAGAACGCCGGCCAATCAGGCTATACCACGGATATCGCCTGCTATTTGCGCAACGGCGGCTACGAGGCGTTGAAGAAAGCCCTGACTCTATCGGCCAAAGATTTGCCCGATGGCAAAAAACTTTCGCCGCAGGAGCAAATTCGGGAAGAGGTGAAAATCTCCGGGCTTCGCGGGCGGGGCGGCGCTGGTTTCTCGTGCGGTTTGAAATGGTCGTTTGTAGATCGCAAAAGCGGCAAGCCCATTTACCTGATTTGCAACGCGGATGAATCGGAGCCGGGTACGTTCAAAGACCGACAGATTATTTACAGGGACCCGCATCAATTGCTGGAGGGCATGATCATCTCGTGTTACGCCAACGACGTTCATTTGGCTTATATCTACATTCGCGGCGAAATGCCCGACGGGGCGAAGTTGCTCAATCGCGCGTTGGTCGAAGCGCGGGCGAAGAATTTCCTGGGCAAGAACATCCTCGGCAGTGGCTTCGATTTGGAAATCCATATCCATCGCGGGGCCGGCGCTTATATCTGCGGCGAGGAAACGGGGTTGATTGAATCCTTGGAGGGTAAGCGGCCCTATCCGCGCATCAAGCCGCCGTATTTCCCGGCCGTGCTCGGCCTTTACCAATGCCCAACCATTGTCAACAACGTGGAGACCCTGGCGGCAGTCAAACATATTATACAAATGGGCGGGCCGGACTACGCCAAACTTGGCACTCCCAACAATACCGGCACGCGCATTGTCAGCGTCAGCGGCCATGTCCGAAAGCCGGGGTTTTTTGAGGTGGAAGTAGGCAAGGCGACCCTGGGAGAATTGATTTTTCACGAAAATTTCGGCGGCGGATTGCGCGAGGGACGCCAGTTGAAAGCGGTCATTCCCGGCGGTTCGTCTGCCAAGGTTTTCAAGGCGGGCGAAAAAGTCAAAATGAAACGCAAAGGGCCGGACGGCCAGCCCACGACGGTCGAGATGGACATGCTGGACATTCCGTATGACTTCGATTCATTGGCGCAAGCCGGCAGCATGTCCGGCTCAGGCGCGATCATTGTCATGGACGACACCACGGACATCGTGGCGGCGCTGGCGAACATCGCGGATTTCTACGCGCACGAAAGTTGCGGGCAATGCACGCCGTGCCGGGAAGGATCGCTGTGGCTGGCCAAAGCGTTGCATCGTATGACGCACGGGGAGGGGCGCAAGCAGGACGCCGCGTATGTCCTGAACATCGCGCAGAACATCCAAGGCCGGACGATTTGCGCCTTTGGCGAGGCGTGCGCCTGGCCGGTGTTAAGCTTTGTCAACAAATTCCGGGATGAATTCGAGGCGCGTGGCGCGGCTGACGAAGCTAAAAGCAAAGGGGCGGGGCCGACCCAGGGAATGAAAATCGCGGCCAGCCCTTAAAATATCGGATGCCTAAGCTTTATGAATACTTTGGAATTTCAGTTTATTTCTATGCCGGTGATCATTTGCCCGTACATGTTCACGGACGCCACGGCTCCTCTGAGACAATCGCGGAGATCATCACGGAAAACGGCAAGGTGGTTGGGATTCGCTACCGAAAAGCTTCGCAACGGCGTCCTCTTAGGGGAACAGCGCGCCAGCATTTTGTCGAGTTGGTTGAGGCCAAAACCGATGAGATTTTGCAAAAATGGGCCGATATTTTTGTCCTAAACAAGACCGTGAAACCGGAAATGTTAACTCGAAGAATCAAATAAAAGTAGATGTATCTACGAATTAAAGAAGCTCGTTACGTTCCGCGCCACAAGGTTAGCCTTGAATTCAATGATGGCCGGCGACGAACGGTTGATTTTGGGCCTTTCTTGAAGAAAGCAACCAACCCCATGTTTACAAAGTATCGCGCGGTGGCAAAATTTAAAACTTTCCGTATAGATCATGGGGATCTCATGTGGGGCGACTACGAAATGATTTTTCCAATTACCGATCTACACCGTGGAGAAATTTGACATGACAGAAGAAATCACCATCTCAAAAACCAAGGGCATCCGAGATTGCGGTTACGACGAGAATTGGTTGCAAGAGCAAATCGCAGCCAATCCGAGTATTCTCGGTTTGGGTGATTTAGAAGTTGTCCATCGTGAGAAGCAGCAGTCAAGCGGCGGCAGGCTGGATTTCTTGCTCGAAGATTCTACGGACGGTTCAATGTTTGAAGTTGAGTTGATGCTTGGGGCGACTGATGAAAGCCACATTATCCGCACAATTGAATATTGGGAGTTGGAACGTCATCGTTGGCCCAAGCGGTCGCATACGGCTGTTTTGGTTGCAGAGAAGATTAACCGTCGTTTCTTCAATGTCATTCAGCTTATTAGCTACGCGGTCCCGGTTATCGCTGTCCAAGCGAATCTTATTGAAGCGGACGGAAAGCGCCTGCTGCACTTCACGACGATTCTTGATGCTTACCAGGAGCCCGAGTTGGAAGAGCGTACGTCTCCGGAAATCGTGGACGAGAATTATTGGCAAGCGAAAGCGGCATGGACGCTGGCTCACGCAAAGACTATTCAAAAAATATTTTCTCGTGTGCTTGGTGAAATAAAGCTGCGGTTTAATAAACACGATATTCGATTACTTCGCGACGGAGACGAATATGTCATTTTAGATGGGCGGAAAAGCGGCAAGTCTTCTTTCAGAATATGGTTAAATAACGCTGAAATTCCTAGTGCAACAGCGATGCTAGATAACGGTCACATTCCTTATGATGTAAAACCCTTCCACAAGGATCCCGAATGGCAGGCCATTCGATTGACCGTGGATGAAAGTTTTATTCAAGAGAACGATAATCTTTTTCAAGAATTTGCTAAATTATATCAGGCATCTTGCCACAGAACTTGAGAGAACTGATATGAACGAAATAGGATTTCAACGCAAAGACGCAGAGACGCCAAGTCGCAAAGGGCTCTTTGCTTAGGGTCTTTGCGCCTTCGCGCCTTTGCGTTAAATAATAAAAATGTCAGCCGCACCAACAACTGAAACGAAACCTACTCCGCCACCCGTGGAAACTGTCAAAATCAAGGTGGACGGCCGGGAAATCGATGTGCCGAAGCTCATGCCGGACTGGCAGGGCAAACTGCAGCCGACGACGATGCTCCAGGCGTGCAAGTTCGCAGGTGTCGAGATTCCGCATTATTGTTACCATCCGAAGCTGGTCGTTGCCGGCAACTGCCGCATGTGCCTGGTGGAGTTTGGCACACCGATGCTTGGCCCGGACCGCAAGCCAGTGCTGAATCCTGACGGCACCGCAAAAATTGCCCGCTCTGTCCTGCCTTATGAACCGGGCACGCCTCGCGGCGCTATTTCCTGTGCCACGCCAATTTCTCCCGGCATGGAGATTTACGCCAGTTCTCCCGCCACCAAACAAATGCGCCAAGCGGTGCTGGAATCGCTTTTGATTAATCACCCGCTGGATTGCCCCATTTGCGATCAAGCGGGGGAATGCCAACTGCAGGAATATTCAGTGGACTACGGCAACTCGGCCAGCCGATTTGTCGAGGAGAAGGTCCACAAGCCCAAACAAGTTGATTTGGGGCCGCGCATCGTGCTCGATGACGAACGCTGCATCCTTTGTTCGCGCTGCATTCGGTTTACTCGCGACATTGCGGGCGATGACGCCTTGGGCTTTTCGCTGCGAGGCAGCCACAGCACACTCACGCGGTATCCTGGAAAAGCATTCGACAACAATTATACGCTGAACACGGCGGATATTTGTCCGGTGGGCGCGCTCACGTCGAAGGACTTTCGCTTCCAGATGCGGGTCTGGTTCCTCAAGGAAGGCAACAGCCTCTGCACCAGTTGCGGCACCGGCTGCAATATCGTCGTCGGCTCGCGCGAGGAGAAAGTCTATCGTTACGAGCCGCGCGAAAACGATGCGGTCAATTCCTGTTGGATGTGTGATTACGGCCGGTTGAATTACAAATGGATCAATAGCCCTGACCGTCTGACGCGCATTCAAGGTTCCAAATTGGGCGGCGCTCGCCAGAACTCGACATGGCTGGGCGCCTTGGCTGCAATTAATGAAATTCTTGCCCACACGCGGCCAGGCACTTCCGCCATCATTGCTTCCGCGCGCCAAACCAATGAAGAGCTTTACCTGTTAAAAAAGCTGGCGGTTAAATTGGAGTCGATGACAGATTCCATTCCGCGGACGGGCGAGGGTGACAAGTTGCTGTTGAACGCCGACCGCAGCCCAAACTCAACCGGTTCTCGGTTGATCGGTTTTTCCGCTTCGCCTATGGGTTCGAATCTGCCCAAAATCGCGTCCGGTATCGCGGACGAGATGATTAAAACGCTCATCGTCTTTGGCGAAGACGTGACCAAAGCCGGATTGGGCGAAAATTTACTTCGCAAGCTCGACACGCTGATCGTGTGCGACATCCTGCCCAACAAGACGACGGCCATGGCGCATTATCTTTTGCCCGGCTGCGCTCACGTCGAAAAGCGCGGCAGCTTTGTCAACGTCAAAGGTCGCGTGCAGCGCTTTATGCAGACCATCCAACCCAAAGGCGACGCCCGGCCAGAATGGGAATTTTTGCACGAACTGACCCGCGACCTGACAGGTTTGGATGGTTACTCGACGGTCGAGGGGTTGTTCAATGAAATGGCGGCGGACGTGCCAGCTTTGCGCGGACTGACGTGGGCGGGCCTGGGGGATTTGGGAGTGACGATACCCATCTAAATTTGAACAAAGAACAACAATGGCCTGGCTTCATCATTTAACCGCAAACCAACATTTGGTCCTGTTCAGCGCGATCAAAATCGTGGGCGTGATTGCGGTTGTCCTGCCGATGGTGGCCTATTCGGTGTGGGCCGAGCGGAAAATTTGCGCGAGCATTCAGGATAGGATTGGGCCAAACCGCGTCGGACCGGCCGGTCTGTGGCAGCCGCTGGCCGATGGGCTCAAAACATTTCTGAAAGAGGACTTGGTCCCGGCACACGTCCGGAAGATATATTTTTGGCTGGCGCCGATGATTTTGTTGACGCCCGCGCTCATGGTGCTGGCCGTGATTCCGTTTGGTTCGCAATTGGGCGGCGAAAAAATGGTGATAGCGGACCTCAACGTGGGCATTCTTTACACGTTCGGAATCGTTTCTTTGGGCGTGTATGGCATCGTCCTGGCCGGTTACGCTTCCAACTCCAAATATCCTTTTCTTGGCGGCATTCGTTCCAGCGCCCAGATGATTTCCTATGAAATCGCCATGGGGATGTCGGTTATTCCCGTGTTCCTCATTGTGGGCGAGTTAAACCTGGGCAAGGTGATCCAGTATCAAGCCGAGCACGGCTGGCTCATTCTCTACGCCCCGATTTCGTTTGTCATATTCCTCGTCTCGGCTTTCGCCGAAACCAACCGTCTGCCTTTTGACTTGCCGGAATCGGAGCAGGAATTGGTGGGCGGATATAACACCGAATACAGTTCGATGAAATTCGCGCTTTTCTTCATGGGGGAATACGCCAACATGATCGCGGCCTCGGCCATGATGGTCACATTGTTTTTGGGCGGCTGGACGCTGCCCTTGGCCGGATTGAACAGGCCGGCTGATACGATCGCCATGGGGATCGTTCACATTATCGTTTTCCTGGCGAAGGTGGGGCTGCTGATGACCATGTTCATCTGGGTGCGCTGGATGTGGCCGCGCTTTCGATACGATCAATTGATGGATTTGGGCTGGCGGCGTTTTTTGCCGTTGGCGCTGGCCAACATTGTGGGCACGGCTGTCTGGCTGTGGGCGAACGCTTGATTTACTTGCGGGCATGATTGTCAAACGAACAAAATTAAATTTCCTGGAGCGGCTGTATCTGCCCGCGATTGTGGGCGGCATTCGGGTCACGTTGCGTCACTTTTTCAAAAAGAAAGTGACCATGCAATATCCGGAGGAAAAATGGACCGTGCCCCAGGACTATCGCGGCGCGCCTTATCTGGTGAGAGATCCCGAGGGCCGCACCAAATGCGTCTCCTGCCAGCTTTGCGAATTCATCTGCCCGCCCAAAGCCATTCGGATCACTCCACCTGGGCCAGCCGGATCGCCGGAGGCCGGCAATGTCGAAAAGGTGCCAAAGGAATTCAAGATCGACATGCTGCGCTGCATCTTTTGTGGTTTTTGCCAGGAGGTTTGCCCCGAGGAAGCCATTTTTCTGATGAAGGATTATTCTCTGGTCGGTTTGACCCGCGAGGAAATGGTTTACGACAAGGAGAAGTTGCTGTCGCTGGGGGGCGTCCAGGACGACCATATTTGGAAATGGAAGAACAAATAGATGCACGCGTTCTTTTTTTATCTTTTTTCGGCTTTGACCCTGTTGTGCGGAGTATTGGTGTTCGCAAATCCATTCACGCGCAGTCCCGTGACCAGCGCCATGTTCCTCGTCTTGACGATTGTCTCGCTGGCCGGATTGTTTGTGTTGCTCCATGCCTTTTTCTTGGCGGCGGTGCAAATCCTCGTCTATGCCGGCGCGGTCATCGTGCTTTTTTTGTTCGTTATTATGCTGCTCGATTTAAAGGAAGAGGAGCGCCGCACCATCAAAGCAGTTGCCGGCGTGCTCGCGGTCGTGGCGGTGGGAGCATTGGCCTTCGTTATGATCGGCGTCCTTCGGGATGGGCACGTGGGCGTGGGGTTGACGCCCTCCAAGGTTGAAGGTTCCACGGCGAATCTGGGTGTCAGGCTTTTTACGAACTTCGCGCTGCCTTTTGAACTCATCTCACTGGTGTTGCTGGTGGCCATGATGGGGACAGTGCTCTTGAGCAAGAAGGACCTCAAATGACTCCGATCGGGTTGCAGCATTATCTGGTCGTGAGCGTGCTCCTGTTCTGCCTCGGCTTGCTGGGGGTGATCGTGCGGCGCAATGTGCTGGTCATTTACATGTCTTTGGAATTGATGCTCAACGCCGCCAATCTGGCGCTGGCGGCTTTCTCGCGTTTTAACAGCAATATTGACGGCCAGGTCATTGTCTTTTTCATCATTACAGTGGCCGCGTCCGAGGTGGCGGTCGGGCTGGCCTTGATTGTCGCCCTTTACCGTCGCAAAGCCACCACCCATGTCGAGGACTTAGCCGCGCTGAAAAATTGATCCATGAACTACGAACCGCTGCCCTGGCTGATTTTATTCCTGCCGCTGCTGGCGGCGGTTTTGATCACCCTGTTCCTTCAGCGCGACCCTCATTTCAGCGCGATAGTTTCCATTGGCGCGGTGCTCGTTTCGTTTTTCGTCAGCGTTGTTTTACTGGCCCAATATCTCGCTTACGGACGCACCCCTGAAATTTCGCTTCATTGGTTGCAGGTCGGGTCTCTTAACATTGACTTCGGCCTTCACTTCGACTCCCTGAGTTTGCTCATGCTGCTGATCGTCACGGGTGTCGGTTCCGTCATTCATATTTATTCCATCGGATACATGCACGATGATCCGGGCTTCTCGCGATTTTTTGCCTCCTTGAGTTTGTTTATGTTTTCGATGATCGGCGTCGTGCTCAGCAACAATTTTTTCCAGATGTTTTGCTTTTGGGAACTGGTGGGCCTGTCCAGCTACTTGCTGATTGGTTTTTGGTATGAAAGACCGGCGGCGGCGGATGCGGCTAAAAAAGCCTTCCTGGTCAATCGCCTGGGCGACTTCGGTTTTCTGACGGGCATCGTCCTGGCTTGGGCCATGACGGGCACCCTTAACTTTTCCGGTATGAGGGAGCATTTGGTGCGCGATCCGGAATTGTTCGACACAGCCGCGACCATCGTCGGGCTTCTGATTTTTTGCGGAGCGGTGGGCAAATCGGCGCAATTCCCATTGCACGTCTGGCTGCCGGACGCGATGGAAGGCCCGACACCCGTCAGCGCGCTCATTCACGCGGCCACGATGGTTGCCGCGGGCGTCTATATGTTGTGCCGCGTATTTTTGATAAGCAGCCAATTTTTTACTCCCTTCACCTTGCACGTCATTTCATGGATTGGCGGAATCACCGCGCTGCTCTCGGCCCTGATTGCCGTGCAGCAGGACGACATTAAACGGATACTGGCCTATTCGACGCTTTCACAATTGGGTTACATGGTGATGGCGGTCGGGTTCGCCTCGCCTCCGGCGGCGATGTTCCATTTGACGACGCACGCATTCTTTAAGGCGCTTTTGTTTTTGGCGGCCGGTGCGGTCATTCATGCCTTGAGCCACGAACAGAACATTTGGAAGATGGGCGGATTGCGGGAAAAGATTCCTGTGACGTATTGGACTTTCTTGGCGGGCACGCTTGCGCTTTGCGGCGTGTGGCCGTTGAGCGGCTTCTTCAGTAAGGACGCCATTCTGGCGGCGGCATGGGAGCACAGCAGAACGCTTTTCGCCGTTGGGGTCTTGGTCGCCTTTCTGACGACATTTTATATGTTCCGGCTTTTCATTGTCGTCTTTCTCGGAAAGCCCAATTCAGCGCTTCGCGCACATCCGCCCAAGGCGCGTGTCATCGCGTATCCGCTGGTCCTTTTGGCGGTCGCTTCCGTTGCAGGCGGCTTTATGGGGATCAGGCAATTCATCGCTCCGCAGTATCCGCCACCGGCGCCAGGCGTTGCGGCTGCGGCGATCTTTGCTCCATTTGAACCGTTTAGGGAAGCGCCGTATGCGGCCATGATGGGATTGGCCGCCTTCGCCGTTGGATTAGCCGCGGCTTATTTCTACTATGCAGGCGCGGCCTCGGACCCGTTGCCCGCCAAAATGCCTGCGCTCAGCAATGCTCTTCGCCACGCTTTCTACTTTGACGATTTTTACGCCGAAGTGGTCGATCTTTTTCACGACACACCTGCCCGAGCGGCCAATCTTCTTGACAAAATCATTCAACTTTTGGTCCGCCTGGTGCATGGCACGGCGGAAGGATTGGGCAGGGTGCTGCGCCTGCTTCAAACGGGCAACCTGCAAACCTACAGCCTGCTGATGGCAGCGGGTGTTGCCCTGGCGCTCTATTTGATGTTGAAACACTGAGCCATGTCACCCTTGACCCTCATTTTTGCCGTCCCGCTTCTGGCCGCAGTGGTCCTGGCCTTTATTCCGCGCAATTTCCGCTTTGCCATTCGCTGCCTGGCGCTGCTGGCCTCCTTGGTCTCGATGATCATCGCGATCACTGCGTTTTGCAAATACGATAGACAGCCTTCCACGGCGGGCTTTCGATTTGTAGAGCAACACGCATGGGCCCCCAACATAGGAATTAGTTACCACGTCGGAGCGGACGGATTGAATCTCGGGCTGATTCTCATGGGTGCAATGGTGCTATTTGCCGCTGTGTGCGTTTCGTGGCGAATCGATAAACGCGAAAAGGAATACTATATTTTGCTACTGCTGATGGGCGGGGGCATTCTCGGTGCGTTCGCGTCGCTGGACCTGTTTTTCTTTTACGTTCTGCACGAACTGGCTTTGGTGCCGGCGTTCATCCTGATCGGAGTCTGGGGCACGGGTAGGGACAAGACCTATGCCACGTATTTGATTACTCTTTATCTAAGCATAGGCGCGCTGCTCGTCTTGGCCGGATTGCTGGCTGTCTATCTCCAAATGCCTCCCTCGTCTCGCACCTTCGATATCGTCGGGTTAACGGCATACTTCAAAGCGCATCCCATGCATACAGGGGCGGAGCATTGGATTTTTCCATTGCTGCTGATCGGTTTCGGCATCCTTGTGTCGCTCTATCCATTCTATACCTGGGCGCCAATCGGTTACGGCTCCGCTCCCACCGGCGCGGCGATGATTCATGCCGGTGTGCTGAAAAAATTTGGCCTTTACGGCCTGCTCCGGATCGCCCTGCCGCTTATGCCCTCCGAAGCGCAACGCTGGGCTTACATCATCGCCGCAGCCGGACTCGCCAACGTCGTCATTTGCGGCGCCGTTGCCATGCGCAAGCGCGATTTGAATTTGCTCATTGGCAATTCCAGCGTCGCTCACGTCGGCTTCGCCTTCCTGGGCATTGCCAGCATGAGTTTGATCGGTTTCACCGGCGCGGTGGTGGTCATGGTCGCCCACGGTTTCCTGGCGGCGCTGACTTTCGCGCTGAGCGGCTATCTGCGCGACGAACTTAAGACGCTGGACATGGACCAGATGGGCGGCTTGCTCAAGCATTTGCCGTTTATCGGCACCGTGATGATCATGGCCATGCTGGCTGGCTGTGGCCTCCCTGGTTTCGCCGGGTTTTTTGGCGAATCGCTCGTTTTCTTTGGCTATTGGGGACGTTCTGAAGTGGTGACGATGCTGGCTATCTGGGGCGCGTTAATCATCGCCGGAGTTTATATGCTGCGGGCGGTCCGCTCCATCTGGCACGGCGAGAAAGACTGGACCGGCGTGACCGACGTCACCAGCCTTTGGCGCAAATTGCCTTACAGTTTGCTGCTGGCTGGTTTGATCGTCTTTGGATGTTTTCCCCGCCTGCTGACCGACAATATAAGGACGAGCGTTGCACCGGTGGCGGCGCTCATGGGCGAAGAAGTTGCCGAGAACACGCCTGTTTTGGAAGGGCCGCACCGATGAGCCTGGCGATGCTCTCGTTGGAACTCTCCGTGATCGGCCTGGCCTTGGCCATACTGCTCATCGATCTTTGGACGCCGCACCCATTAAGGCACCGGCTTGGTTATGTGGCGGCCGCCGGGTTGCTTGTGATTCTGGCTGCGAGTTTCTGCCATGCTTTTACCGCGCCGCCCGCGGTCGGTTTCAGCGGCATGTTCGCCCAGGACGGATTGGCCTTGTTTTTCAAGCGGCTTTTTCTGGTGGCTGGCATTTTTGTCGTGCTGATGGCGGTGGAATTTCATGACCGCCTGCCGATGGGTATCGGTGAATTTTTTAGCATCACGTTGATAGCCTTGTCCGGGATGATGTTTGCCGCGTCGGCCAATGATTTTGTCATGGTCTTCGTAGCTATGGAAATGATGTCGGTGAGCTTTTATATATTGGTGAGCTTCCAACGGTCCCGCGCAAATTCACTGGAGGCTGGTGTCAAGTATCTGATCTTGAGCGCGCTCTCAGCCGCGATTTTGGTGTTCGGCATCGCCTTGATTTTTGGAACATCTGGCCGGACAAATTTCGCCGCGGTCGCCTCTGAGGCGGGCCGGCTGGCGGAAAATCGCGCCTTTTGGCTGGGCGCGCTCCTGGTGCTGCTGGGATTGGCCTTCAAAATTTCAGCCTTTCCGATGCAGATGTGGGCCCCGGACGTTTATCAAGGAGCGCCGACACCTGTAACGGCGTTTCTGGCCATTGGCTCCAAGGCGGCGGGTTTCGTGTTGGTGTTGCGCGTGTTGTTCGTGGCCGCTCCGGCGCTCGCGCAGCATTGGGGCTTGCTCTTCACCTGGACGGCGGCCCTGACCATTCTTTACGGCAACCTCTGCGCCATTCCGCAACGCAGTTTGAAGCGGCTGTTGGGTTATTCGAGCATTGCCAACGCCGGGTATCTTCTTCTTGGCATCGCGGCCCTCAATGCCTCAGGTTCGGCCGCCGTGCTGTATTATCTGGCCGGATACGCTTTCACGCTGGCCGTCGTTTTCGTCGTCTTGTGTTTGGTCGTGCGGGACACCGACGACATTGCGGTGCTGGCTGGATTGAACCGCCGTTCTCCCTTGCTCGCGCTCGGCCTGACGCTGGGCATCATTTCGCTGGCGGGACTTCCGCCGCTGGCGGGATTTTTTGGGAAATTGCTTCTGTTCAAGGCCATCCTCGAGCGGGCCGCCGCCGATAAAATTTATTTATGGTTGACGCTGACAGCCATCGCGGGCGTCGTCATTTCGTTTTACTACTATTTCGGAATTATTCGGGCCGTGTATTGGTCGGAAGACGGACCGGACATGACGCCCATCGCTTTGTCCATGCCGATGAAGATTTCCGTGATTGCGTGCATCATGGCCATGCTGTATCTGGGCATCTTTCCCAACACAGCCCTCTCTGCGGCCACGGAAGCCGTAAAAGTTCTGCGGTTTTGATTGACCTTGCGGTTTCAGAAAGCTCCGGGTTGAAATGAGGTATCGGGCTGACGAAGCACGTCAGGCTTCGGGCGACGGCTTAATGCCGGAATCAGCAGGCACAGGGCCAAAAGTGATTTTTTCATGGACGCCTTACTTCTTTTCGGCGAGCGATTGCACCAACTTTTTCAAGTCGGCCACACTTTGTTTGAGGTCTTGAATCTCCGTGTTCTGGTCCTCCATCTTGCGATGTTGTTTGAGGAATTCATTCAAGAGCATGGCGTTGACCGCTTCATAGCGGACGGTGTAAATTTTGCCTTTGCCATCGCGCGCCACCAGATCGGGGTCCACTTTGTCCACTTCCTCGGCCACGAGACCGAATTGCGGGATCCCTAGCGGGTCCAACTCCGGTTTGTAGGTGAACGTCACCGGATGAAGCGCCAGGAGCACGTCGCTCGCATCGTTCATGCTTTGAATGTTTTGTTTAAACCTGGCTGAAGAAGTGAGGGTGCCGAGCTGCCCGCTGGCATCAACATAGACAGCGACGCCGCCGGAGGCGGTCGCCCCATGAATGCCCGATATGAATGTTTTGCTCTGGGCGGCGCCGATGCGGATGGTGTCATTCTCGCCAGTAACGCCCCCGTTGCCGATGTCAATGTTGCCGTTCTCGTTCCCTTGGAGATTGTTGCCGGCGCCATAACCCAGCGCGGTGTTGTCCGTGCCGCCAGCGCCGGTATTCTTTCCAAGGCTGCCAAGAGCGTAAGCGCCATCAGCCGTATTTTGGTTGCCGGTTACGCTGAAGGTAAGGGCCTGATAACCATTGGCCATGTTGCCGAAGCCGCTCGTGTTGTATTCAAGCGCATAAACACCGTTAGCCGCGTTCTCGTAGCCGTTCGTGTTGTGTTCAAGCGCATCGGCGCCGTTGGCCGTGTTGGCGGAGCCGCTCGTGTTGAATTGGAGCGCAGCAACGCCATTGGCCGTGTTATTGTTGCCGCTCGTGTTCCCGTTAAGCGCGGAATAGCCAATGGCCGTGTTGTAGGAGCCATTCGTGTTCAAGTCAAGAGTCTCCAGGCCGATGGCCGTGTTGTAGGAGCCGATCGTGTTGTCATAGAGCGCCCCCGCTCCAAGGGCCGTGTTGCCGGTGCCTAGCGTGTTGTTAAACATCGCATGATCTCCGTTGGCCGTATCATAGTTCCCGCTAGTGTTGGCGCTAAGCGCATGGTCGCCGACGGCTGTATTCAACACGCCGGTATTGTTGGCGCTAAGCGCATCGTAGCCGATGGCCGTGTTCTGGTAGCCCAGTGTGTTCGCCTGGAGGGCTTGATAGCCGATGGCCGTGTTCTCGCCGTTGCCGGATCCGGTTAGATTGGTGTTGTAGGCGTTGTCGTTCGCGAGAGCTTGGTAGCCAATGGCCACGAGTTCATTGTCATTCGTGTTCAATGCAAGGGCCGCATAGCCAATGGCCACGTTGTTTGTGCCACTCGTGTTCAAGTTAAGCGTCCCCAGGCCGATGGCCGTGTTGTAGGAGCCGATCGTGTTGTAATAGAGCGCCCCCGCTCCAAGGGCCGTGTTGCCGGTGCCTAGCGTGTTGTTAAACAGCGCATGATCTCCATTGGCCGTGTTGAAGTTGGCGGTCGTGTTGGCGCTTAGTGCATGGTCGCCGATGGCTGTATTCAACACGCCGGTATTGTTGGCGCTAAGCGCATCGTAGCCGATGGCCGTATTCTGGTAGCCCAGTGTGTTCGCCCGGAGGGCTGCATAGCCGACGGCCGTGTTTTCGCCCGTGCCGGATCCAGTGTAAACATTGTTGTAGGCGTTGTCGTTCAGGAGCGCTCCAGAGCCAATAGCCACGAGTTGGCTGTCATTGGTGTTATTCGCGAGGGCCTGATAGCCTTCAGCCACGTTTTCGCTGCCGCTCGTGTTCGCGCCCAACGCCAGATAGCCATTGGCCACGTTGCCGCCGCCGCTCATGTTCACGCCTAGCGCCAGGTCCCCATTGGCCACGTTGGCATTGCCGGTCGTGTTAAGATTCAGCGCGCCATTCCCAAACCCCGTGTTATTGTGGCCGGTGATGGTCAAGTTGCCCGCGTTCGGGCCGGCAAAGAAGTTTTGATTGCCGTCTGCATCTAACAGGGTGCTGCCGCCGGAGTAAATTACGGCCGTTGCAGGCAGATTCAAATTGCCGCCCAACGTCACATTGCCCAACGTCACGTTGGTTTCATTGTTCGTCACCACCGCAGCGGGCAATTGTGCCAGCGCAAGCGTGCCGGTTAATTGCCCTGGAAAGACGCCAGTCAACTGGCTGGCCGACAACGTTCCCGAAACATTGCTGGCTGTATTGGCGAAAATCGAATACGGCGCAGGCGTCAATTCCTGACGGGGACTGAGCGATGTGAAGGCGCTGCCGCCATTGGTGCGCACGTCGATCTGCAACCAGACAGATGTGCCGTTAAACACAGGCCCGAAATCCGCCGTGATGGTGAACAGTCCGTTGGTCACGCCGACGGCGGTGTTTGTAAGCGTGCTGCCAAGCTGGCTGCCGCCGGCATCGGCGTTAAAGAGCGAAAGGGCCAGATCATAACTGCCATTGGCGGGATCGGCTCCGCTATTCAATTGGCCTTGGTACGTGAACGCCGTGCCTTGGGCCAACACCCGTTGGGCGGAGAGCAGGAGGCCGGCTAAAATGACCGCGAGCGCGAGAGACGAAAACAAGTGTTTCATAGATTTTGTTTTTGGCTGCGGGATCGTCCGATGTAAACTCGATGTCGCCAGAATAGAAGGTTGGCAGCCACGAAACCTGGAATGGCGACAACCCGGCAACTTTGGCACACATAGCGCAAATGGCAAATAAATAACTCATGGGTGTCTCGCTATATGGCAACTCTATGTATCCGACAACATCCACGTTTCCCAATGAACACATGGCGAAAATGGCTTCGCGGTAATGATACTGACTTTCAGCGGAAGTGATACTTTCACAGTGTCCCCGCAAGGCAAAAGTTTTGAGGTTGGAACGGTCTTCAAATCAGGCTTGTTTTGGTTCCGGCCTTCCCTTAGATTCGCCTCAACGAAAATTTATGGCTGATATAGCTAACAAATATCCCGACAATGTCGCGGGGAAATACTACGTGGACAACCAGTGCATCGACTGCGATCTTTGCCGCGAAACGGCCCCGAACAATTTCACTCGCAATGAGGACGGCGGCTATTCCTTCGTTAAGCAACAACCCTCTACGCCCGAGGAGGAAGCCCAATGCAAGGAAGCCAAGGAAGGTTGTCCGGTGGAAGCCATCGGGGACAACGGCGATCAGGCATAATCAACTCCGCGGTCAGGGCGATTCGGCCGCGCGCTCCAGGCGGATCAACACAATCTCCGACTTCGTGCCTACGCGCATGGGCGGTCCCCAGGTGCCGGCCCCGCTGCTGGTCAATACAAGGAGGTTTCCGAACTGATTTAAGCCATAGGCGAACGGGCCGTGTACTTTATAGATGACCCAATTCCACGGCCAGAATTGGCCCTTGTGCGTGTGGCCGGAGACTTGCAGGGAAATACCCGCGGCTTCGGGAATGGATAAATTGGACGGGCGATGAACCATTAAGATGCTGGCTTGGCTGGCATCGATTCCCGCAGCCTGCAAAATTTTCTTAAATTGCTCCGGTTCGACGGCTTCGCTGTCATGCACGCCCACGATTTGCAACCCTTGCACGGTCACTTTTTCATTGTTGAGCACGCGCAGGCCGGCGCGCTCAATGGGTGCAATATATTTGCTGCGATCGGTGAACTCCTCGTGATTGCCGGTGACGAAATAAACTCCGGCAGGGGCGGAAAGCTGGCGGCAAGGCGCGATGAGGCGGTCATAATCTCCCTTCGGGCCGTCAAACATGTCGCCGGGGATAAAGATCGCATAGGGTTTGAGTGATTGGACCTTATTGACGACGCGTCGCATGAAGCCAGCGCCACGGATATTACCCAGGTGCAAATCGGTGATCAAGACGGCTTCCTTGCCATCCCAAGCCGCAGGCAACCGGGGCAATCTCACCGTCACACGTGTCACTCGCAGCCATGCGGCGTTGAGGACGCCGCCGACGCTGGTCACCACGGCCAGGCCGTAAAGTACCAACGCGATGAAATGGCCGCTAAGTCCCAGGTTGAGCAGCTTCGATACCGAGATGATGCACCAGCAGCCAATCGCCGCGAAAAGCCCTAAGTTCAAGACTCCCAGCCACGTCGCTGATACGCGATAAGCCACCTTAATGAGGGCATTGGAATGGGTTAGGCCGGCGATGAGCGAGACGATGAATGTGGCGGTCAAGGCGAAGGGAGCGATTCGCCATGCCCAGGGGATGGGCCTTCCCCAGAAATGCTCCCACGTTCCCCAAGCCAGCCATGTGCCGGAGAAAAAAATCGCGGAGGCTACCGCGAGGAACGAAAGAGAACGCCTGCGCTCCGCGCGTTGGCCAGGCTCCGAAGAATTACGGGTTGTCACGGAGCAATGACCAGAACCTCGCCGAAGGCCGCCGGCCCGGTGATGGCCAGACCATTGACCTTGGCGCTGTCAATATTGAAAGTGGACGAGACGAAAGCCCTGCCGCCCGGCATCGTGCCCAGATACATTCGATAATAAGCAACTTTGGAGGCATCCTGCGATTTGAAAAAGTTCAAGCCGTGCAAAGTAGCGGGCGTGCCGGCGCTTCTCTGAATGCTCAGGACCAAAAGATTCAGGGCGGAGAGAGTTCGTTCCTTAAGTCTTTGCAAAGCCGGTTCAATAGCTCCAGCCCGATTGATTTCGCCCAGGACCCATTCGCTATCTACATTTCTTTCCGCCAGGTGGACCGGCTCAACGGAACCATTGTGCGCCAGAAAAACAATTTCGTTTTCCGTCGCTGCCATGAACGGATGCGAAAAGATCGGGCCTTCCAGCGTTGGATCGCTGGCGAATCTTCCATGAAAGATGGCGCGAATTTCCCCTTCCAGTTTTGGCAGCGGTGTATCGTCGTCGTAAATGGATCTTGCGGTGCGGTAATGGAAAAGGCCGTTGGCCGCATGGATGACATATCCCCAACCGTGGCTGTGGCGGGAACAACCGGGGGCGATTCCCGAAAGCGTAGGATCATTGGCGCAGGCGCGTTTTAAGCCCGAATGCAATTCGCGCACGTCCGATTCACTTTTACCCGCATAACCAAACATTCGACAAGCCATAAAAAACCAATGTATAGGTGTGGGCGCGGCGGGTCAATGTTGCGAGTAGGGCAGGGCGACGTTGGGTGTAATTAAAAGCGGGTTCATCGCCTCAGATTAAGTTTATTCCTCTGAGTCCAAAAGACGCGGCGCCGGCCAGCAGTCGTACATCGTTGGAATAGATTTCTCTCAACGCATTTTCAGCCGCACAGGCGAGGTGCATGGCATCGGCCGCCCGCAGATGAATCGTAGCAGGCAACTTCGCGATGGTCTTGGTGAGGCGATCCATCACCGCCATCGAAAGGGGCAGCCAATCGAACGCGCCCGCCTTGCAATCCTTGTCGAATTCCGCCAAAAGTTGTTTCAACTCGTTTTGCTTGATTGACCCTTCCCGAAACTTGCGATGGAAAGCAGCGACTGCTTCGGCCTGTCCGTGCAGGCAGCAGGCGATGTGATCGGTGGCGGCCAGCGCCCGGACTTTTTCCCAGCCGGCATCCCGGGCGTGCAGGCGCACAAGATAGCTGGTGTCGAAGTAGAGCATTAAGCTCGATCTTCCCGATCTTCGGAGATGGTTATCGTGCTATCGGCGCCTTGGCCGGTCTTGCCGCTGTTATCGAGTCTCTTGAACGCCGCCGAAGGTTTGCGTCGGCCGAAATAAGGGGCCTCCGGTTGCTTCGCTTGAGGCAATATCCTGGCCACCACCCGGCCGTGATCCGTGATGCGAATCTCGCCGTGGCGCGAGGCTTCACGCACAAGTTCGCCCGTGCGATAGTGAAGTTCCCGGATGGTGATCGTCTTCATGTGTCTCAATGTGACACATGCCGGATAGGATTGTCAAGTGCAACAGGCGGTTGTTCCTCAACGTTCTAGATTCAAAAGCCGGATCAATGACGTTTTGACCCGTTTGAACTCATCCGCCGTCAATGCTCCGAGCCGGGATTCAAAACGAGCCAATGAAATGGGTTGAATTTGTTGAAGGTGAAAAGCTCCGGGACTCTTAAGAAAGGGCTTTGGAACGCTTAGTTCCCAACGATTGCCGCGCACTGCCGTAGTGTGTGGGACTACTACCAGCAAAGCCAATTCATCGTCCTTGGGAAAGTCGCTCAAAATGAGGGCAGGGCGGACCTTCGCCGCCAAGCCAAAATCCACCCACCATACTTCACCGGGCAGCGTTCTTTTCATCTTCCGCTTCCATTGCGTCAAGCATTTGGAACCGTTCCAGAGCGCGCTGATCGCATTCGGCCAAGGTGGCGGCGTCTTCCTCTGCTTCGATGATACAGCGCATGATTTCTCGTCGCGCTTCGTGAGACAGCTTCGGTATCTCTGCGATGATTTCTGCTCTGCTCATACTGGCAATGTACATATCGAGCTTGCGTCAGTCAAGATGACAAAACCTTGCCGCAGAGCCGAAGGTGGCCTCTGTCATAACTTACTCCTTGATCACTACAATCATTTTGGATACTATCAGGTTTTCAAGTTGTTGGAGGGTTACCGCCAATTGGCCTGACTAATGCTTTGTCCAAACGTTGGTGGGTCCGTTCCCGGAACAAGTTCCATAAATAGGAGCCGGTCATCCGGTTCCAAGGAGAATTACATATGAAAATCAACCGGCTTTTTTGCGGGCTTTTGCTTCTCGCCGCTGCCCCCGCTGCCCATGCGCAATTCAATTACATCGCCTATAATGGCGGGGCGATCATCACAGGCTACACCGGGCCAACCGGCGCGGTGACCATTCCACCCCTCCTCGGCGGACTGCCTGTGACAGAGATCCAAGGCTCGGGGTTTGAGGACAAAGGCATTACAAGCGTCGCCCTCCCAGCCAGCGTGACGAACATCCAGGCGCAGGAATTCGCTCCCAATGATTTCCTTACATCTTTCACGGTGGATTCCAACAACCCCGCCTACAGCAGCGTTGGCGGCGTGTTGTTCGACAAGGCTGAGCAGACCCTCGTGGAATATCCGCCCGGTCTGACCGGCAGTTACACCATTCCAGGCAGCGTGACCAGCATCGGCAATAGCGCCTTTGCAGCTTGTTACAACCTGAGCGGAATAACCATTCCCACCGGCGTGACCAACATCGGTTCGGAGGGGTTCGGTTTTTGTTTTGCCCTGACCAATCTCACCATTCCCAGCAGCGTGACGAGCATTGGGCCGGATGTGGTCATCAATTGCACCAACCTTCTGGCTATCGACGTTGCGGCCGGGAATCCCTCTTTTAGCAGCGTTGGCGGAGTGTTGTTTGACAAAAATGAGACAACACTGTTGGATTTTCCGACAGGGCTGACCGGCACCTACGCGATTCCTGCCGGCGTGACGACCATCGGCGTAGATGCCTTCATCTTGTGCGACGGTCTGACGAACGTAACAATGCCACCCAGCGTCACCACCCTCGACGACAGCGCCTTCGGAGATTGCGCCGGGCTGACCAGCCTCACCTTGGGCGCCGGTGTGAACTACTTTTCGACGTCGGCCTTCGCAGGTTGCGTTAACTTGACGGCGATCAATGTCGATCCCAGCAACTCGTATTTAAGTTCTCTTGACGGCGTCGTCTTCAACAAGACCCAAACGACCTTGATGCAGTTTCCGCCCGGCTTCACCGGAGGCTACACCACGCCGGCCAGTGTCACCAGCATCGCGGGCTACGCCTTTTCGGATTGCAAGCTGACGGACGTTACCATCACCGGCAATGTCACTACCATTGGATTTCTCGCCTTTCAAGGTTGCGGCAGCCTGACCAACGTCATCATGGACGAGGGCGTCACGACCATCGGCGAAACTGCATTTGGCGATTGTCCCAAATTGGCGACGGTGACCATTCCCGCTACCGTCACGGCCCTTCCCATCTATGCATTTGTTTATTCCGGCCTGACCGCTGTCTATTTCCAGGGCAACGAGCCTCTAACGGATCCAAATGCATTTTTCGGCGACACGGCCACGATCTATTATTTGGCCGGGACCAGCGGCTGGGGCCCCACGCTGGATGGCCTGACGACAGTGATCGAGGATGCACCGACTCCAAACGGCGCCCTCGAAGTCACGATCCTTCCGCCCGGAGCGGCCGCGGCCGGTGCGCAATGGCAGGTGGATGCCGGGGTTCCCCAGCCCAGCGGAGCGACGGTTTTGGGCCTGTCGGTCGGCGAACATACGGTGAGTTTTATATCGGTCGGTGGCTGGGCGGCCCCGAGCAACGAACTTGTTTCCGTCAGCGCCGATGTTACGAACACGGCGACGGGCACTTACACGGAAGAAGCCGCGCCGGCGTCAGATTTCACCTACGTTACCAACGCCGGCAGCATCACGATCACCGGATACGTCGGGCCGGGAGGGCTGGTCAACATTCCTTCCATCATCACTGGCCTGCCTGTGGGGAGCATTGGGATGCAGGCCTTCGCTAATATCAACTCTATAACGGCCGTCACGATCCCGAACAGCGTGACCAACCTTGGACAATACGCATTCAGCGGTTGCCTGGACATGGTCGATATTACGATTTCGGCGGGCGTCAGCAACATCCAGGCTGGAACGTTTGAGGATTGTTTCAGCCTCAGCGAAGTGACATTTGAAGGCGCGGTCACAAACATCGACGACTACGCATTTTCTTCTTGTCATAATCTGACAAGCCTGCCGATTCCCGACACCGTCATTAACATCGGCCAATACTGCTTTTTCGGCGGCGGCCTCACCAACGTCACCATCCCGGCCTCTGTCACCAGCATCGGTGGCGCGGCGTTTTTGTTGTGCGATCAATTGCCGGCCATCACAGTGGACCCGGCCAACCCTGCCTACACAAGCTCGGCGGGGGTGCTGTTCAATAAAACTTTGACCGAGCTGGTGGAATATCCGGATGGCGACCTCGCATCGTCTTATACCATTTCCAACACTGTTACGAGCATTGGCGACTACGCATTTGAAAATTGCAACCTGGCGAGTGTCACCATTCCGACCAGCGTGACGACCATCGGAAACTATTCGTTTGAGAGTTGCAGCCACCTGGCCGGCATCACCATCCCGGATAGCGTCACGACCATTGGAAATGATGCCTTCGCGATATGCACCATCCTGCCCACTGTTAATCTTCCAGCGAGCGTCACGAGCCTGGGCCAGGTTCCTTTCGCAAACTGCGCCAATATGTCAACAATTACGGTGTCAGCGGGAAATCCGGCTTTCAGCGGCTCCAACGGCGTCTTGTACGATATAACAGGAACGTTGCTCGTTGAATTTCCGGGCGGTCCCAACGGCAGTTTCACCGTGCCTGAGGGCGTCGGCGAAATCGGTTCGCAGGCCTTCGGCGGGAGCCAGCTCGCGAGCGTGGCCATTTCGGGCAGCGTCACCAACATCGGGTTGGATGGGTTCTTTAATTGTGTCTACCTCGGTAGCGTGACCATGGGGGAGGGGCTGACGACCATTGGCATTGGCGCATTTGAAGATTGTTATTCCCTGAGCAATGTCACATTTCCAGCGAGCTTGACGACCATTGGCCAATCAGCCTTCACCACTTGCAGCGCGCTGACGACCGTCGTCATTCCCAGCGGCGTAAAAAGCCTCGGGTCTTATGCGTTTGCTTTCAGCAGCACCAGCCCCAAGTCAGCTTATTTCGAGGGCAATGCGCCGCCGGACGATTCGACGGTGTTCCTCGATGACACCGCTACGACGGTTTATTATCTGCCCGGCGCGACGGGGTGGGGACCAACCTTCGGGACCGCGCCGACCAGGGAATTGCCGGGGATTGCCATCACGGCCCATCCCACCAACGGCCTGGTTCCGCTGCCAGTCACCTTCACGGCGGCGGCGGTGGACAGCACAACAAATCCAGTAGTGAACTGGAATTGGGACTTTGGCGACGGATCAACGAGCATTGCGCGAAACACGTCGCACACCTACACGATGTTTGGCATTTTCACTGCGTCCCTGGTGGAAACCAACAGCCTGGGCATTCCGATCGCCGGGGAGGCGGCGACCATCGTGGTTTCGCCGGTGCCGATCTATCTGGGGTTGGTGGAAAATGGAGGATTCGAGACGGGAGATTTCACCGGTTGGGACCTTTTCGGCGGAGATACGAAGGATAACGATGTGACCAACGTGGAGATTAACGGGATCGCTCCGCATTCAGGCAACTATTATGCGGAGTTGGGTTCCGCCGGGTCGCTCAGTTATCTTTCGCAAACGCTGGCGACGACCGCCGGCGAATCTTATGTGCTCTCGCTCTGGCTGAATAGCCCGGACGGCCTGGCGCCTAATCAATTTGAGGTGTTATGGAATGGAACGACCCTGTTCAACCAAACCAACCTTCCGGCGACGGGCTGGACCAACCTGCAATTTGTGGTGGCGGCCACGGTAACGAACACGGTCCTGGAATTTGGCTTCCGGGACGATCCAAGTATTCTTGGATTGGACGACGTCAGTGTGAACCCGGATCGACCAAGCATATCCGGCCTGAGCATAGAAGGGGCAAATCTTGTGCTTGACGGTGTCAATGGAGTTTCCGGCCAGAGTTATTTCGTATTGACAAGCACGAATCTGGCGCTGCCACTGAGCGCCTGGACGCCTGTGACAACCAATATATTAAGCGCCAACGGAAACTTCTCCATTACCGTTACCAACACCGTCAGTCCGGCCCATCCGCAACGGTTCTACATTCTCCAAACGCAATAACTGTAGGCAAATACAGCGGTTTCTGTCAACGCAACAAAGCGCCGGATTCGCGCAAGAAGGCCAGACACTCCTCGTCCCGTTTTCCCCACCGCACAGCGGTTAGTGGGAAATGCTTTTCTACAGGCTTCTTTTCGGCATCCGTCATCCCATAACCGCAACACCAGACGATCTTTCCAGACAAGTCGTCAATCCCTTTTAGCAACCTTCGCAGATTTGTTGAATGATAGCCAAAGCCAAGGAAACAGATTACTTTGGCTGCATCCAGAAGGCCGCGCGCCGAAATAAATTCTGGCGTGTCGTCGTCTGCCTCGTGGATAATCTTAATCTGCTCCGAAGAATGTCGAATAACTTCAGCTGTTTTCGCAGCCCCGTATTGCCAATTGTCCTCATCGGTGGGCGAGCGACCTATTTGTCCATGGACATGAATTATCTGGATAAAATTAAAGGCGGTGACACACTCTTCGCGGAGTTTTTGGTACGACTTCCTCAACGCCGAGAAAAGGCAAAACTCAAGCGAGCGGTCATAATTGAATGTTACTATAGAGACCATGCTTCTGCCGAAGCTCCCGAAATGATGGGGGTCACACATCCGGTTGAACAAATATTGATACCAGTCATTTGTCTGATAGATTTTCTCTGGATTTTCATAACCCAACAACTCGGTGGCAATTGCGATGCGTCCCACTGTAAGAAGATCAGTTCTACTCTCTAAGAACGCATCAATCGACTGTCTTCCAGAGATTCTTAGCTCCTTCGACAATGCTTTCGGGTAGATTTCAGGAATGCTCAATTGCCCCAAGACTTTGCACAATTCGGAATTGGGATTTCCTGCATCCTTAACTATTTTGTCAACTAATTCTCTTCCAAGAGGATAGCCGTATGGTTGACTGCCCCCTGCGCCAACCACCAAGACTGTGGGCGTCATAATCATGAGCCAACTCAATCATCAGCGCTGGAGTCGGTCAAGGCCCTTTCGATCCTCACAAAAGCGCCGGAATCAATCCTGTGCTTGGCGTTCAGTGCTCGAGTGACCGCTGAGGCAAGCGGGAAAGCCGTTGGTGCCTTAAATTGAATTGCCCCATTGCGCCACTGGCCTTTCATCCTCCTTTAAAGCAATGAAAAACTGTCAACGCACAGCGGTGCCGTGCAATTCCCCATTGCCATTTCTGATTTGCTCACCCTCGGTCAATCGGAATTCTTGGACAGTGGTTGCGCCATTTCTAAGCTCAACGTTTCCCCACACGACATCGCAATTTTTTATCGAAATATCCGAAACTCTTAAAATAACGTTTGTTATCCTGCTACGCGCCACTCTTACCGTTTGGGTTCTAGTTTCCCACCACAGTTGCGGATATATCATTGGAATCTCGCGTGTTTCTGGCTCTGTGAATGATGTATCATACAAATGCGCCCTAGCGTTGCCGGGGACTTCAAACCTGTTTCGATTCAGTTTCTCGGAAGTTAATTCTATCCATCCATTTGCAGTGTATGCAGCTTCTTCCAATACTAGGCGTGCAGACCATTTAAGCGGCTCTTGGGCTTCTGGCCATGGTGGCACGTCGGATAAAGTGATACTGGCAACAGCAAACAAAGAATTGATAGGCTGGTTGAGTGGTTCAATGGCGGCCAATTCTTTTTCGAGGCTATCAGCTTTCAGCCTGAAAGACTGTGCATCTTTTTCGAGCTGCGCTGCCCGTTCGTTTGCGTGCCCCGCTTGTTTCTCGGCATTTCCGGCACGCTCTACCGCTTCGCCGGCCTCTTTTGTTACACGGGCGTTTTCTTGCTTAACAATCAACTGTGCCTCGTTGCTTCCCCTCAGTTCCATCACTAGTCCGATAACAACCATTATCCAGCATATCCCACCCAATATATCGATCCAGAATTCGTGCGCTCCACACCATTTTAAAAAACGATTTTCCCTAAATTTGTGTTCGCAGATTTTAAATAAAATTTCAAGACCCTCGCCGGCCACGCCAATAATGACCAGCCAAGTGCCAAAATTGGCTATTGATTCCCAAGAACTGAGGGATGCGGCGTCGGCTGCGGTCATAATCCATAAATCCAACGCCCGCCCAACGGCTCCGTCAACGCCGATCTTGCACCGCGCAACCTATGATTGTTAAAAGAAGCCCGCAGGCTCACGGCCATTTGAAGGACAGCGCGCCGAAAACGGAATGGGCCACATAATTATTTGCGCCGCCGCTGGTCGGTTCGCCGTAAGAGTAGAAACCGTATTTCAATTGGGCGGTAACATTTTTTCCAAAGTGGCGCGCCAACCCGGTTTGCAACGCGTCCTGCTGATACTCCAGGCCCACCGGCAATCCCTGGGAAAAGTTGTTCTGTGCATAATCCGCATCCGACCAGGAATAGGTGACGAACCAATCCGTGTTTCGGCTCAAAACATAAGTGCTGCTGGCCAGCACACTATAGGTCTCGCCGCGATAGGCCGCCACCGCCGCAACACCATTGTCCGCCGTGACCGTGGACGAGGGCTGGTAGGAAAAAGTCGTGGAAAGGAAGAGTCTGGGACACGGGGTCATGGTTGTATTGAACGAATACATTTGCGCATAGTATTCGCCCGCGACGATGCCGCCGCCCGGAGAAGCGCCGGCGGACGGATCGGTGTCGGTATAATATCGCGTGTTCAGGTATTTGCAGGAAAAGGCCGTTTTCAACCAGGAGTAAGGATGCCAGGAAAGTTTGGCCTCGGCCTCATCCGTCAGGAGATCGCGCGCCCGGATAAATCCCGGATAGCCGAAGGGCGCCGGCGCACCCGGATCGTTGCCGTAATGGCTGTCATCTTCATAGCGTCGGTAGTGGGCGTTGAAATTGACGCTGCGCCAGGGCGAAGTGTTGAAGCCCGCGCGAACATCGCTCAATTGGCTGTTGAAGGCCGTGTTCTGCGCGGTGCCGCTGCCGGCCTGGATGTCGTAGTCGTTTTGGCTGATGCTTTTCTGTTGCAATTTGGCGTCCACGAACAAAGACGTAAAAGGGATTTTGCTGTAGCGCAGGGCCGCGGTTTCTGTCACCACGCTCTGATCGTAATCCGAAGAAAGGACGGTCGGAACGACCGGGGTCACGGTGGGCGGGGTGCCGTCGGCATAGACCGGGTTCAGGAAATCGTTTGCGCCGCCGAAGCCGTGCTGGCGCGTCCATTCCGCCTCCACCCCGCTGGAAAAGGTCAGCCCATTGAACGGGCCGAGAAGGCCATTGAGATTGAATATGTGCGATTCCTTTTCGAGAGTGATCTGCGGGACGCTGTTGAAAAAAGCAGGATTATTGTTGATGGAGTCCGAAAAACTGGCGTCAGAATTCAGTTGACTGTAAAGATATCCGGCCGAACCAAAGAGCCAGTCGTTGAATTTCCGTTCCAGCCGGATGGTATTGGCTCCCTGGAAATAGCTGTTGGCCTGCTGCGCATTTTCCACCCTGCCGAGCGCGGCATCCACGTTGACGTAGTGCGTGTGGAGGTCATAGAACTCGCCGCGAAACCGTTCCTCAATCGTGACTCCGGCCACATCATGGTCGAGGTCGAATTTGATGACATGCACTTCCTCGTCAAGGTGCTTGGCGGCGGGCGCGATGGCGCGCGGACTGCCGGGCGGCAGGAGACCCCAATCGGTGACGGATTCCTGCCCCTGCTTGTAGTCGTACTCATAGCCCAACTTCATCTGCGGCCATTGAGGCAGGTTAAGGCCGAAATCAACCCAGGCTTTGCCAATATCCAAAAAAAGATCACGACCATCGTTCGGGGCGGACGGGCTGATGGCCGGGAAATAGCCTCCCATATCGCTGTAGTACTTCCTGAACTGGTCCCAGCCGGCATGAATGAATCCGACGTCGTTTCTATCGACGGAAAGGTCCAGTTTGTAGTCATCGATCAACGCGTGGCCGGAGAAGGAATATTTGGTGTCGGGACCGGTGTTTCCAGACATTTGAAACTGGTTCAGACCGCCGTTGAGTCCTTCTATCGGGCCGTTCAATTCGCGGAACTTCTGCGTGTTGCCGCTGACGACTGTGCCGCCGAAAGTTGGCGAGAGCGAAAGAGCAAAATTATTTGTCGGCGCATTTGTAGTCCAAACCGCTCCCTGGTCAATCCAGGCGCGCAACAACGCAATTTGCGCGTAGGTCAGCGGCTCGCCTTTGCCGGTTGGCGGCATTTGCATATCTTCGACCAGCCCGGCGACATTATGGATGAGCGGGCTGTCGGCGCTGTGGCCGGGCAGAATATCGACGCCGTGCTCACCGCCCTTGAGAGCGCCCGCCCGATTGTCGAGGCGGAAATGGCTTTTTGCTTTTTCCGAGCCGTGACAACGGACGCAGGAATTTTGGAGAATGGGTTGGATGTCGCGGGAGAAATCAATTTGCGCCTCGGCAGGCGGCGGCAATTTGGAGACATCCGGTTTATCGGCCGCCACACTCAGAGCGCAGGAGAAAAGCAGAACGCAGCCGCCCACACCCCATGCCGGTGCCGTTGGTTTGCAATGAGGCCGCTTCATATCAATAGAAGAAGAACGGCTGGGTATTTGAGCCGTGAACCGCCGTGTGGCAACCGGCTGTCCAACATGTGCCATATTTGACAAACGTGGCATGATTCACATTGCCGATGTAAAGATTTCCCGCGCCCTCCTGCACCTGGGCATGGCAGCGCAGGCACAGATTGGAATCGCGCACGGTCAACATTTTGGGGTTGATGGAGCCGTGGGGATTGTGGCAAGTGGCGCAACCTTCTCGCATGGCGGGATGCTCAAAAATGACAGGCTTGGTCTGCTCCCGATGGCATTGGGCGCAACTCTGGTCCTGGCGCCCCATCGCCAGTCCACCGGCCGGTTTCATGATATCCATGCCGTGCGGGTCGTGACACTGCACACAATTCATTTTGCCCTCAACGACAAGATGGTGTTGGGGCAGATGAAATTCCGCTTCGGTATCCATATGGCATTGGAAACAGGCCGCCGGGTCCTTGCCGGGATTGATGATGAATTCCCTGCCTCCGTGGCCTGCCGCAACATGTTTGCTGCCCGGGCCGTGGCAGGATTCGCAGCCGGTCTGGCCGGCTCGCTCCGCGCTGGCCAGATGCAATCGCGCGTGGGGACTCGCCGGAAAGGCGCGGGTGATGTGCTCGTGGCAATCCGCGCAAACTTTGTCGCCCACAAACGTTGCGCCTTCAATTTGCAGCGGAACCACCGCCGTCCGGTCCACGCTGGAGCAGGAAATCAACAACACGCCAATCGCCCCAGCGCCCAAGGCGAGGGCGAGCGCCGCAAAGCGCCGCGGGCTGCTCAAGCGTTGCGTCCAACGCAAACATTGGAACAAAAGACTCCGGCTCATTTTGTGAATAATTCCGGGTTTCAGTTTCTTGTTTTTAAAGGTTTGATTGACAAACAACAAGATAAAAGCGCAGCCTCCCTAAACCCGATCCGTCCGTAAAACTGGAGTGTTTGTTAGGACAGGCCCGCGACGTGACGGCATACACTTTCATTGGAGGTGAGACGCTTTAAACAGGGAAATGTTCCCATGATTTTGGTTCGCCGTAATTTTAAATCTGCCATTTCGAACCCGGCGATATGCGCAACAATCCAGCGACCCATGTTCCGATGCCAGGAACATATTGGCCATTGTTGCATCTTACAGATGTATGTGCAATTCTCGCGAAGAAACAGTAAAAACGATGGAAGTATGAAATTTATGAAAATGAAACACTTGAGCATGATTTCAGCCGGCGCGCGAAAATCGCTCCGCGCTATTTTGGGCCACGTTGCCTTGGGCACAGTGTGTGTGGTGGCGTTCATTGAGCCGAGCCATGCCACCGGCACTCTTTCCGCGGAGGCCACGCTCACCGAAACAGGGAAGTCAGGCGCCGAATTTCAGTACACCTTGATTCTGACTAATACGGGCAGCAACCCGATCAACGCCTTTTGGTACGGATGGATACTAGGCCATTTTGATCTCCCGTCCGCGACCACCAGCATAAAGGCGCCAACCGGATGGAGTGGCGCTGTTTCCTCCGCCTCCATTCAATTTGGAAACAATACCGGCAGCGCCATTCCGGCGGGGGGAGTTGGCATCTTCACCTTTGAAAGCACATCCACTCCCACGGCCATGACCACAGGAAATACCGGCGGGGCTGCCACTGGGGATTCTGTTGCCTACGCCACCGTGAGCGCGATGCAAGGCTTCGATCAAAGCGATCCTGGGATCGCGAGCAACCCATTTGTCCCGACCCTTTTGGCGGCTCCGGTGCCGCAGTTCCAGGCGCCGGCGGTCGTCGCGGGCTCCCTGCAACTGGCCTGGAACTCGTTTCCCGGAGTGGCCTATCAGGTGCAATTTTCGACCAACCTTGCCGAAACCAACTGGATCAATCTGGGCAGCGCCATTACTGCCACTAGCAGTTCCACGACAACGAACCAGACCGTTGGTTCGGGCCCTGTAGTGCTCTACCGTGTCGTGTCTCAGTAGCTCCGTCCAGAGTCAGTCCTTGTAGCCGCCACCGCCGGATGCTCAGCCACGTTTGGGCTTGACCCAACCATAATCAATGCCAGATTCTACGGGCGGAAAAACCGACTGCGGAGAGGTGGCAGAGTGGCCGAATGCGGCGGTTTGCTAAACCGTTGTACGGGTTAAACCGTACCGGGGGTTCGAATCCCCCCCTCTCCGCCATTTATTGCAATCGAGTTCTGGCTGTGGCTTCGCTTCCCACTTCTTCGCAGTGGCTTTCCCGATGACGCCTTTGCCTAGATTTGCGAACCTGGAACGCGCTTTAGGAAGATGTTAATCACGCGGGAGACGTTGTCTTTGTATTGGGGATCGCCAATAAGCTTCTTCCATTCGGGCGCGGCAAAAAAGGCGCCCCAATGCTTTTTGTGTTCTGCCTCATTTTGGCCGGAAACCATATAAATCAAGTTGGGCATCTGCGGGCCTGCCAGCGTTTGGGCGAAAAAGACCGGACTAAGCCCGACATCCTGCATCAACGGCACTTCGCCGCTGTTGAACATGCTGACTTTGTTAATGCCTTTGCTTTCGCTGGGGCTTTCGTAAATGCGCAATTCAAAAATCCACGGGTCATTCGCAGCCGCCGACGCCGGCACCGCCAATTTCTTCATGCTATCGAATGCGACGTTGAGCGAACTTTCAATCCGCTCGTAGCCTGGACTGGACTTTGGCCGAGACATGAAATCCGCCGAGGCGGTCTGATAATCGGCATCCGCTGCCAGGCGAGCTGGAATGGCCGCGAAGGTTTCCAGGGTATCAAACGGAATCAGCACATAAATTTTATTGGTGGGGGACGCCTTTAATTCTGTAAAAACGCCGATCGGCTGAATCCCCATTCTGTTATACGCTGGAATCGCAGCCTTCTGCCAATAATCCGCGACCCATGTCTGTTGCTGTTCTGATTGGGTCGTATAAACCCGGAACTCATAATATTGGGCCTTTGCAGAATCTGCATCCGCCGCGCGAACAGAAAGCCCTGAAAAGGCGAACGCGCACATCAATGAGATGAAACTTAAAATTGCCGTTGTGGAATTTTGTAAACGCATCATATTTGGCAGTCTTTCTGTAAGCTCCGGAATTTTTGGCCAGTGACGAATTAATACTTCACGCGGGAGTTATTTCTTTTCTTTGAGTGTCCAATCAAAAGAAATTTTCACATCGTCTCCGCAGCGCAATGTCCCAATCGCGAGCACCGGGGCAGGCGGTGCAATTCCATACGCCGTCATTTTCACCGGCACGCTGCCACTGACTTTGATCTTGCCCTCGTCCAGTGGCTCAATGGTGACCGGGAAAGTAACTTTGTTGGTCGCGCCCGCGATGACCAAATCTCCCGTGACATCCATATCAAATGGTTTGCCGGCCGCGTGCGGGCCTTTGAAAGCCATATCGGCCAATGCAAATTCAATTCGTGGAAAATCTGCCGCCTTCATGGACTTTTGCATTAAGTCGTCCATGACTTCGGGCAGGTGCTCGGCTTTGCTGTGAATGGTGCCAATCGGAATAATGACATGGGCCTTGGCCGGAATTTTGTCGCCCGCAAGTCCTGAAGGCGAGGGTTGCGCCTTGTCCAAACTGACGCCAGCTCCAAATTCAATGTAGCCGCCGATCATACCGCCTTCCATCTGCCAATCATGCGCGGTGGACGTGCCATCCACTCGAACCGAACTGCCGCGCGGCTGGGCATTGTAGCGCGTCTGTGCATCGGCGCGCAGGATTGCGGCCAGACCAAAAATCACGGCGGCGCTGGCGGAAACTAAAGACTTTGTCATAATTCGAACCATTCCTTTTCGAACGCTATTCGTTGTTTTTTCAGGGCAGCTTCGTTGGCGACGATGGCCATGACCGTTGCGCCCAGGCCGTCCTGCCAATTAGCGATGGGTTTGGTCTTGCTGATGGCCGGATCGGCTTTCAGTTGTTCAAGAAGATCCGCCACATTGCCGTCGGGATATGTGTCGTAGAATTCTTTGACTTCCTTGCCCTGGCGGCCGGCCTTGTCCGTGAAATTGTCCAACGCATAATAGAGCGGCTCGTGATCGTAAGGATTGAATGATTCGACGCTGCCCGCGAGCGTCGTTTGCTTGGAAGCGCCGGCCACCAGAGCGATGCCTGTCTCGTTGTAGAAGCGATCGTGGCGCGCGTACACTTCCCAGCCCAATTGGTGCGCGTTGGCCTCTTTGAACAGCCACGCTTTGAAATCGCGCATCATCATGGCGGCTTCGTCGCCGAGATAAACTTCGTAGGCTTTTTCAAAGGAGTTGCAGATGGTCAGGTCGTGGAGAAAATTCACTCCGTTCGCAAACTCAAATACAGCCTGGACGGTATCCGGCACGTCGCGACCGTCGGTGTAAGCTCGAATGGTTGAACTAAAACCCGTCACAGCCAGGGGATGGCCTCGCAAAAAGTTGGATGCGTTATCGATCTGGTGAATACCTTCCTCGCCAAGAAGTCCGGTGCTGGTTTTCTTGTGCAGCCGCCAATTGAGCTCAGCCTCGCGTTGCGCCGTGGACCCTGTTCGGTACCACGTGGCATTGGCGTGCCATTGGGCGCGCAGCATAACGTACTTGCCTATCGCGCCGGAGCGGATAAACGGCAATAGAAATTCAATTTGCGGATGCGAACGTTGCTGCAAACCGGGTTGAAAAACCTGTTTGACTGCGTCACGGGCCGCTTTGGCAATGGCCTTGGCGTCTTCGATTGTGTTCGCCAGGGGCACTTCGCAATAGACATGTTTGCCGGCGGCCAGAGCGGCCAGGGCGATCTCTTTATGGGTCCCCGTGGGAGTGGCGATGATCACCGCTTGAACATTCGGATCGGCCAGAAGCTTGGTATAATCATCGTACTTTTGCGCATTCGGAACTTCCTTGGCCGCCCTTCGCAGTGCTGCGGGATAATTGTCACAAAGAGCCACGACGGGCGCGTTGTCCTTTTTCTCGCGCGTCGGGTCGGTGTTCAACTTGCCGAACTGCGCCAAAATTTCACGTCCCCATTCGCCCAGGCCAATAACGCCCACGTTAATCGGCGGGGCAGGGGGGATTTTGGTCAATTCCGCATCGGCGGTTTTGGAGGTGTCGTCAGCGCGCAACTCAATGCCTCCAGCCATGGCCATCATGGTGGCGAGCGACGCATTTTTGAGGAAGTCCCGGCGACTGGATTCGAGCCATTCGTTTTCGTTATTCATGAACAATGCTGGAGAAACAAGCCATGAGGGGAGGAAATACACAAGCAGGAATTCTTGCGTTTATTCCGGCCCATTGCAGAGCTATACTTCAGGATGATCCAGCTATCGGAGATCTTGCTGGCCAAGCTGGCTGGCTGGGAAGCCGTCAAACAGGCGCGCGGGCTTGTCGCGGCTGGGCGGGTATCGTCGTCGGAATGGCAGCCTCCCACGTTAACCGGCATCGTTCAGGAAGGTTCGGCCAATTACCGGGCGGGACTGGTTATTCGCAGCGAGTCGGATGCGGACAATCTCTGCACATGTCGCGATGCCCGTCAGCGCGGGCTAATTTGCGCCCATTCAGTCGCGGCAGGACTCCATTTTCTAAAAGCACGCACCGCGCCTTCTCCCAAAGAGACGCTTAAAGCGCCTCCACCCAAAGCGCCGACGTTACGCCGCGCCTTGCCGGGCGAGGCCGGAGAGCCGTTGGAGCTTTTTGTAATTTTGCCCCCGAATTTCGCCAGCGCAGCCGCCCGGGGAAAAGTCATGCTTTTCATCGAGGGAAAATGGCGCCAGGGACGTTCACCGTTGGACGCGCTTCCCTTGGACATTCCTTTTTTGCTGGCCGCGCCTGATAATGCATTGCTGGATGCGTTGGAGGAAATCAATCACAGCGGCAAGCCGGCCATGGTCGTGCTGGAATCTCAGCAATTGACGCAAATACTGCCCCGGCTGGTGGGCCATCCTCGCGTCACGCTGGGCAAAACGCAGCCAATCGAAATCGTGAATGAGTCGCCCGAACTTTCGGTGAAGGCGCATTTGGAAGCTAATGGCGAAATTTTGCTCTCCATTGCAGGTGCGAAACCAGATTGCGTCATTGCCGGTGCTGTGCCGTGGATTTTTAACGGGCACAAACTGCAACCTCTAGGGCTGAGTGGTGACCTGGCGGATTTGCTTCGCGGTCCAGTGCGCATTCCGCGCGTACGTGTGCCGTCTTTCTTGAATCTGGAATGGCCGAAGCTCGCAGGGCAGGGCAGGGTGGAGGCTGATTTCGCGCTGGACGATTTCGAATTGGAACCGGCCGCGCCCGAGTTTCGATTGCACCTCGCTGGCGGATTGGCGGTTCTGGAGGCAAAGCTGGCGTGCTTCTACGGAAATATCCCCGCCGCCTCGCTATCGCCTGAAACGCCATGGTTGCCTGACCCGCAATCGCACATACGCTATTCGATGCGAAACTTTGCTGCGGAGCAGGCGGCGATGGCAACGCTTCTGCGGGCCGGTTTCATCGGACCGGACGCCAAGGGAAGCTATCATTTGAACGGGCAGAATCCGGTGCTTAATTTTTTCGCGCGCGATTATCCGCGGCTGGAAAAAGAGTGGAAAGTAACGCTGGAAGAACGACTGGAACGGAGCGCCGAAAAATTGGAACGCGTCCAGCCGCGATGCCAGATTACGACTTCGGGAGAGCAATGGTTTGATTTGCATGTCAGTTACGACACGCCGGGCGGTCAGCAACTCGAACCGGCGGAAATTCAGCGGTTGCTGCTTTCCGGTCAGAACCATACCCGATTAAAAAACGGCAAATTCGCGCTGATCGACACGGGCGCCGTCGAGGAACTTCAACAGGTGCTGGTGGATTGCGCGCCACGCCAGCACGCCGCCGGTTATCGTCTTGACAATGTCCAGGCAGGATTTTTACAAGCCACGTTACGCGAACAAGGCGGCTGGAAAATCCAAACGCCGAAGGATTGGATGCAGGGCAATGTGCAAATGCAACCGCCGCCGCTCGGCGACCTGGAATCCGTGTTGCGGCCATACCAGAAAGAAGGCGCGGGCTGGCTGTTGTTTCTGCGTCAGCACGGCTTCGGAGGAATACTTGCCGACGAAATGGGTTTGGGCAAAACGGTGCAGGTGCTGGCCCATTTGCGCGCTCTCAAAGAGAACAGCGCCGGTCAGCGCTCTCCCTCCCTGGTCGTTTGCCCGTCCTCTCTCGTGTTTAACTGGGAAGCCGAAGCCCGCAAATTCACCCCGGAACTGCGGGTGCTGGCGATTCATGGCGCGGAACGGCACAACCTTTTTGCGGAGATTCCCTCGTCCGATCTTGTCGTCACGAGCTATGCGTTGCTGCGGCGCGATGCCGAACATTATCGAAACGTCGAATTCGATACCGTCACGCTGGATGAAGCCCAACACATCAAGAATCGCCAGACGCAAAACGCCCAGGCCGTAAAATCCATTCGCGGCCATCACAGGCTTATCTTGACAGGAACGCCGATGGAAAATTCCGTGCTCGATTTATGGTCGCTCTTCGATTTCCTGATGCCCGGCTATCTGGGTTCGGCGGAAGATTTTCGCGAGCGTTATGAAATTCCGATCATGCGCGACAGGAACGCCAAGGTCCAGGCCCGACTTTCCCGGCGTCTCCGGCCCTTTGTTTTGCGCCGCCGCAAAAAGGACGTCGCCGCCGATTTGCCTGAAAGAATTGAACAGGTCACTTTTTGCGAGCTAAATCCTGAACAGCGAACGATCTATCAGCAAGTGTTGGCGGCGGGCCGTCGCGAAGTCCTCGACGCCGTCAACGCGCAAGGTCTGGTCGGCAGCCGCATGATCGTGCTCACGGCTCTTTTGCGGTTGCGTCAGATTTGCTGCGACTTGCGACTCCTCAAGACCGACGGTGTCGGCGCCGCCTCCGGTAAAGTAGAATTATTCAACGAATTGTTGGAAGAAGTTCTGGATGGCGGTCATCGCGTTCTGGTTTTCAGCCAGTTCACCAGCATGCTGTCGTTGTTGAAGCAGGAATTATCGTCGCAAAACATTGGGTTTTGTTATTTGGACGGCTCGACGACGGATCGCGGGCGCGTCGTGGATCAATTTCAACGCGATGCCGCTTTGCCGGTATTTCTCATCAGCCTCAAGGCGGGCGGCGTGGGGTTGAATCTGACCGGCGCCGATACGGTCATCCATTTTGATCCGTGGTGGAACCCAGCCGTCGAAGCGCAGGCTACCGATCGCGCGCATCGTCTCGGCCAAAAGAAAGTCGTGACCAGTTACAAGCTCATCACACGCGGGACGGTGGAGGAAAAAATTCTGAATTTGCAAAATCGCAAACGCGCTTTGACCCAAGGTTTGCTAAGCGGCGAAGAATCGTTGACGGAATCGCTTAATTGGGATGAAATCCGGGATCTCTTGGAAATTTGACGCGCCATTAACGTCGAGTCAACAAATCGAACAGAGTCCCTGCGACCATGGAAAGCGCGCTGTGTCTAATATCATAGTCGTCCGGGAGCGAAGGGCCACTGTGTCCAAGAAAACGGTCCGCACTGGCCAACCGCCGGTCCGCCTCAAGGTCTTGTTTTTCTCTCTCCCGGGCTCTGTCCATCCCGCCGGAGCGTATAAATTCCACGATGCGCCGAAGCTCGTCGCGATCAAACCAGGTGCCGTGCGCGCGGCAGACATCGACGATCACTCCGGAGAAATTGGCGAAATTGACGCGGCCCATCAAGTCGCTGCAAACTGGGCACGGCAGATAGCGAATCTGTTTTTCCGGCGCGACGCCGTCGTTGCCTGGCAGGTGTGTGGGCAGACCAAGCACAGCGGCTTGCTTTTCCTGGTCCGCACAGATTTGCCGGAGCGTCTCGGTATCCGTCCAGATGCCTTCACATTGCGCGCACTCGCGCACGTGGCTGGTGCCAATAACCACGGCCTCAAGGTTCACCTTGCAACGCGGGCACAATTCAATTTTCTCATCGTCGGTGGCATTCTTGCGGTCCGCCTTCGCTCCGCAATGAGGGCAAAATTGCTGGCCGACGAACATCATCCCGAAACAGGAGGGGCAGGCGACCGTCGCCAGGCGCGCCCCGCAATGCTCGCAATGTGTCGCATCCGTGGCCGCCGCTGCGCCACACATCGGACAATTTAACGTATCAGCCTGCACGATGCGGAATCTTAGTTTCTTTCACACCACCGGTCAATATGAGAAGCGATTCCGGGGTGTGATTAAAAGAGGGTCAGATTTAGCTGGAACGATTTAGTGCTTCTGGGAGCGCGGTCGTCTCGACCGCCGTTTTCGGCGTCTCGCCGAAAACTCTTGCCGTGCGCCGCGGCTAGCTAAACGGTCAGGGCAAAATCCGGCGTAGACTGCCTGGCGAGACGCCAGGCAGAGCGACCGGGACGGTCGCGCTCCCAAATCCGCTTGCATCGTTCGGGATTAGTTCCCACGATCCGGAACATGTTGCATCATTTTTTATCTCACCCACTTTCAATCACACGCTAAATTCTCACTCCGCCAAAATCCATTGTGCGTAAGCCCTTGGGCCAAAATATTCGTAGCCTTGGCCTTCGTCGGCCGTGCCGGTGACCATGGCATGAATAAATCCGTTACGTTCGACTTGCACGGTATGAAGAATTTCGTGAGCGGGATTTTCCTTGAGAAGAAATTGGATCCGTCCGTTTTGCGCCGAATATGATTCCAGGCCGATGCTGTTGGTGCGGCTTGGGAACTCAAATTGCGTCCCAAGGTCCTTGAGCATCGCATGGCTTCGCCCCCATGTTCCGCCCTCGGCGGTGACAAAAGATTTGCCATCGAGCAAAGCCGCCGCGTCGTCATAGGCCAGCACAGTTAGGAAATGCCTATCCGAGTCTGCAAGCCAGGCTGTCAGTTTCGCCGCGTGTCCCAGGGAATTATCGTAGGCATAATCGCTGTCAAGAAACGCAATACGTTCGATCTCATCGGGAATTTTTTCCACGCTGTTCATATATCCGAAGATCAAACTGCCGCCGCCGCTGTGCCCGGCCAAAACGATTTCCAAACGGTAATCCCCGAACCGGCTTTTGATTTCGTCGATGATTTGGGGAATCTCTTTGTCACCATACGTTTTTCGCCAGGCAGGCCAGCTTTTGGAAGCCGTTTCCACGCAAACCAGAACGACGGTTCGGTTTGTTATGAGCGCGCGGAGAAATCGCGTTTGGGCCGCAATGTGTTGAATGTCGAAATGCCAGTCGTCACCCGGCCTTCGTTTATGGCCCAGAGTTTGGGCGATCGTGTTTCCGTTGGGAAGCGCGTAAAAGATCAGGCGCACAGGCTTGTCCGGCGCGAAGTCCGCCGCCGGCGGTGAGTTGATGCAAATCTTGACACCCGGTTGGATGACAAAACTCGTCTGGTTTTCGCCATTGCCGTAGCGTGGATGCGTTATCATGCCCTGGTCACTTAATAAGCCGCACACTTTCGGGTCAGCCAGGACTTGCGCGACGGTCGTTGTGCTGCCATTCAGAATCATGCTATGTTGCACAAGGCGAATGCACTGACTGTAATCCACCCATGTAGCGGCATGACCGAGGTAAAGCGGCTGGATGACCGTGCCATTGGTTCGGTGCCATCCATAAATGGCCACTTTGCCCGTGGCACTCGCAAGTTGCGGGCAAATAACGACATCCTTTTGGTGACCGGCAACCAGAGCGCCCAGCGGATAAGAAACGACCGACGCCAGCCGTTGCGTTCTCACCATTTCGTTGTGGATTGCAAAGACAGCGACGGTGGTCATCGCGGGGCTGGGCGGAATCGGAAGCGGGGCCAGCTTGACAGCGGCGGCGCGGTAAATGGCGTCCACCATTTTCGGAGTCGGCAAAATACAATCAAGGTTGTCAGCGATGCGTTGGGCCGTGGCCGGCGTCATCGGCGTCCGAAAAAAATCATCGTCATTTCCGACTGCGAGGTAGTCCGGCGTAACAAAGAAAGTTCCGGTATTTGTCACACCATCGGAAATGTTTGTGATTGTGACCGGACATAGATGTCTAAGAAAATGAGGAATATTGCCGGAAAGGATTTGATCGCAAACTTGCTGATTGTATTGAGCGGCGGCCAGACCTTTGACGGTTTCGACGAAATTGCTGCCAGTGGGCGCTTCGGCCGCGCGCTCAGTCAGCGGGAGGAATTGTCCTTGGGCCAGGAAACCGGCGGATATCACGCAGAGAAAGCATACAGAGCGGCAGCTCATCAGAGTCTTGAACCACGAACGCGCCCCCATGCCAAGTTTTCTTGATTAAAAAAGACTGGAAATTGTCGCGCCGCAATGGTGTCTTAAGGTCATGCAACACTGTAAGATTCGATTTTTTGAGTTCGTGGCCATTTGTCTCGGTTGTGCAACCGTCGTTGCGCAAGACGCGCCGTTAAATACTCTGACCGCTGGCGAAAAAGGTGAAGGCTGGAAATTGCTTTTTAACGGACACGATAACAGCGGCTGGCGCGCCTATGCCCATTCTGAATTTCCCACAGATGGATGGGTCATTGAAGACGGCTGCCTCAAGAACGTTGGCGGCGCTCATGCCGGCGACATCGTCACAACGGATCAATTCACCGACTTCGATTTGAAATTTGAATGGCGTATTTCGCCCGGCGGCAACAGTGGCGTCAAGTATTTGGTTAAGGAGGGCAAAACAGGCAAGGCCGGGGTCGGCTTTGAATACCAGGTCCTCGACGACGAAAAAAATGCGGACTCCAAAAATGGGCCGAATCGCCAGGCCGGCGCGCTCTATTATCTTTTCGCGCCCAACGATTCAAAGCATCTCAAGCCCGTCGGCCAATTTAACGAGGGCGAAATTATCGTTCGCGGCAACCATGTCGAGCATTGGCTCAACGGCGCAAAAATAGTCGAGTGCGAATTGGGCGGTGCCGAACTCAAGGACGCTATTGCCAAAAGTAAATTTTCAAAAATCACCTCGTTCGGACAGAAAAGGCCCACGGTCATTTTGTTGCAAGACCACGGCGATACCGTTTGGTTCCGCAATTTGAAAATAAGGCCACTCCGAGCCGATTGAGGCGTCAAGGATTCTGCAACACACGCCGGGCATGAAGCAAAGATCGGATGCGCCGGCGATCACTTATTGGCGAGTCAGGATCGAGGCTGCTGATATGCACCATGACAGAAGCATGGATGAAGCGCTTATCGTCCAGATAAATTCCCACATGCGTAATCCGTTCCTTGCCGGTGCCGCGGTCCGGTCGGCCAAAAAAAAGCAAGTCGCCTTTTCTAAGATTCTTAAAATCCTCATCCAATGGAATTTCGACTCCTTGCAGGCATTGCTGGGCGGAGTCCCGGTTCAACTCGATGCCGTTTAGAAAAAAGACCAGCTTGGTGAAGCCGGAACAGTCGAATCCTCGCGCGGAATTGCAGCCCCAGAAATAGGGCCGTCCCATAAACGCCCGGGCTGTGCGTTCAATATTTTCCGCCGTGGGCTGGCGTTCCTTTTGCCAGGCCGCAAAATCCGCCGCCGCATTCGTGGGGACATAGCCGGTGCGGCCGTCTGGCAGCGCGACGTTGAGCCAGGAGCCCTCAGTGCTTATGTGCTTGACCAAATCGCATTGGACGACGTCTGACACGGGCGGCGCGTCCTCCGCAGGTTTTTCGAGAATTCGTTCCTCCAACGCCGTGATAATCAAAAGCGGCCCGGCTTGCCATGCATCGCTTTCCTCCTTCGTGCAGGCAACGAAGGAGCCTCCTTCAGTCCAGCCCAGATAATGATCGCTGGTTTGGACCAGAAACCAGTTGGTTTTTGTTTTCCAAACGCGAAGGACACTGCCCATGAAAGCTTGAGTTCCCATTTCAGAAGCGTTCCCCGGCTTTTCGCGCAAATTGACAAGGCTGATGGTCGCCAGACCCCAGACGCGTTTGCCCAAACTGGAGTCCGGCAGCACCGTGATTTGGTCGCTGACTTCAAAGCCCGCCGTCTTGACCGCGGCCAGCGCCGCTTCTTTGCCAGCGACATTATCGACTTCACCTCTTAGGACGACGTTGCTTCCTTCCGTCTGAGCGGTGACGTCAAAGATAGCCAGACGCCGTTCCGGCGCGAATTTGTCCTGGACCCTTTGCAATGCATCGAGAGCGTCCTGGGCTGATCCGGAATTCATGGCGTTCGCAATGGCACAGGCGAAAACCATGAGTATCGACAATCCGATGGCCGATAGCGCATTCGAGTTCTGCCTGTACCGGCCCATGTCACGCTTGGGGCGCGGCAATCGAATCTTCGATGCGCGCGAATTGCACCAGGAGATCGACCACTTTTTCGCTGAGAATCTGTTGGGCAAGTTCCTCGAGACGTCCGGACTTTTGCATGTCCTTGTAAAGCTTGTCGGCGGTGATCTTATACTGTGTAGCCATTTCTTGCAGGCGGTGAAGCAGATCCACTTGTTCGACGCGCACGCCTTCTTTTTCCGCGACGCGCCGGAAAATGAGGGCCGCCTTGACGCGTTGTTGCGCGCCGGCCTTGGCGGTGGCGTAAATCTGTTCCGTTTGCGCGTCGATCACTTCCTTAGGGGTGCCGCGCTGCGTATTGTCATGGACAATGTTGTAAACGAGCGCGCGTGTCTCTTCTTCGACAAGCGATTCCGGCAACCCAATTTGAACCTTGTCTAGCAATGCCTGGGCGACTTGGTTGCGAATGGCGCGGCTCTGCTTGGTGTTTAATTCATTCTGTAAATCGGCGCGGATGCCTTCGCGCAATTTATCGAGATTCTCCGCGCCAAAACCCTTGGCAAAAGCCTCATCCATGACCGGCGCAGCCTTCTCTTTGGCCTCAACCAACTCGACTTCATAGACGCCTTTTTTGCCAGCCAACTGTGGCACAACAAAATCAGCCGGAAAATCAACCGTGACGGTGCGTTTGTCGCCGGCCTTCATACCGGCCAATTGTTCGCCGAAACCGGGGATGAAAGAGGTGGCATCCACTGTCACCCAGAAACTCTTCTTTTCGGTCAAGCCACGAGCCGTCGGCGCCGTTTCGGTAATGGGTTTGCCATCGCATGTGCCGCTATAATTGATGACCGCCACGTCGCCAGTCTTCAACTCGCGCGACACTGTTTTGAATTCAGTCCGCTGGTCGGCTAACAGGCGCAAGGCGCGTTCGATGTCTTCCTGCGTGACGCGGGTACTGTCTCGCACCGCCGTCAATCCCTTGTATTCCGGCAACTCAAATTGCGGCGCAATCTCCGTGGTGACAGTGAACTGCATCGCCTGGCCGCGTCCGAAGTGGATTTCTTCCACATCGGGCCGGCCCACGTAAGTGTAATCGTTGTCCTTCAGGGCCTTGCGAAAGCCCTCGTTGATCAGCTTTTGTTTGACTTCGTCCAGGATTTCCTTCTCGTACCGTTTCGCCACCATCTCCTTGGGAGCTTTGCCGGGCCGAAATCCCGGCAGCCTGGCCTCACGCTGGAAGCCGGTGGAAATCTCAAGGAACATTTCCTCGACCTTTTCCGGTTCAACTTCCACCCGCAGCAATTTTTTGCACGGCCCTAAATCTTCAACGGTCACATTCACAAAAAGCCTTTCAATTCAGTTCAATTTCAAGCAAGCGGATTGGCCCGGATTCGGGGTTTCAGAGGCCCTCACTGTCGCCAGTGTCGTGGATTCGCTCCGGTCCAGCCGCGAGCACGACACACTAAGGACAGCCATCCTAACCGTCAAGTCCTAGTCGCACCCTTTTTTAACGTCGCGAGTGCGGGCGGCTGGGACTTGCTGGACGACCGGGAAAAGCCGAATTTTACGGCTTGCAGTCCCATTTAATTGTGTTAGCATAGGAACGTAAGGGCGCTTAGGCGCTTTGTTCTTTGACATTTTGCCATGGCAGGCGGTTGCGGCGGCGTCTCGCCGTCAGCCCCCTGTGTTGCATGGAAGCGACCGATCCGCCGCCGCGATGCTTCGGCGAGACTAGGACGGTCGCGCTCCCGTTGAGAAATCGCGCAAGTCCTTGATTTCCATGATAATCTCACATAATTCCGGCCACTTTTTGGCTGCGAAGTGTCCGGGCCAGTCCGGCTCAGTCGCACCAGTCCAAGTCAGTCCAACGATAAATCATGGCGGCGTGTTCTTCTCCGCGGCCTTGACAACCTCTGCCAACAACTTGGAGTTTGCGTAAGTTATTGATTTTCATGATTATGCGTGATAATTCCGCACTGTTTTTTAGCTTGGTGAGTTCAACTGAGTCCAAGTCAGTCAAACCAGAAATTTGGCGGCAAAAGCTGGACTCAAGACGGCATCCCGGCTCAAAACACGAGTGACAATCAGAGAATATGCGTACAGGATATGCCAAAAATGAACGTTGGACGATTGGCGGCAATGGTTATAGCCATCGTGAAAGTGGCCATGCCAGTAATGCACCACGCAGACCCGGTGTTTTGTTTTCGGCGGTCGGACTAACACGGTTGTCATTGAACTGAGCGAATGAACTACCCAATTCGGCCAGCGCCAGTTCGCCAAAAACTCCTCCGTCGCTTCTTCATGAGAAGTTGCCTACCTCTGATTTTTGGCGGCGCAATGTTATTTCTCAGCGGCTGCGTTCATTTTACTTCCCAGCCATTGTCTCCAACCGATACGGCGGCAGCGTTCGACTCCCGTTCCCTGACGAACGAGAATTTGCGGCAGTTCATGGAAACAAACGGTACGACAGGGGAATGGCCGCCACAGGTATGGCCCCTGCGTGATCTCACCTTTGTCGCGCTTTACTATCATCCGGACGTGGCGCTGGCGCGGGCGCAATGGGAGTCCGCCAAGGCTGCGATCATCACCGCTGGCGAACGCCCGAATCCTTCCGTGACCGTCACTCCGGGATACGATTCGCAAATTCCCGGAACGCCTAGTCCGTGGATAGTTCCGGTGAGCATTGACATACCAATTGAAACCGCCGGAAAACGGGGCTATCGCATGGCCCAAGAACGGCACTCGGCGGAAGGGGCCTATTGGAAATATGTGGGGACGATGTGGCAGGCGCGCAGCAATGTGCGGCTGGCGCTGCTGAATCTTCAGGCGGCGGACTGCACGAGAACTCTTCTTGACGATCAGGTATCGGCGCAAAGTAACGTTGTCCATCTTCTCCAAGGCCAGGTCGAGGCTGGGGAAGTATCCGGCTTCGAGATGACGCAAGCCCGGGTCGCGTTCGCCACCACCAAAGTTTCGCGTGAAGACGCGGAGCGGCAGTATGTTCAAGCCCGCGTTCAACTCGCTAAGGCCATGGGGATCTCAGTCAAGGCCATCGAAGGCGCGCAATTCGCCAGCGAGGATTTTGATTCCATGCCCACGGACCTGACCGCGCCCGAAGTCCGCCAGCAAGCGCTTTTGGGACGGGCGGATGTCCGCGGGGCGCTGGCACAGTATGCGGCCAGCCAATCTGCGTTGCAGCTTGCGATTGCCGGCCAATATCCCGATGTGCATCTTGGACCCGGTTATGCGTGGAACACGGGAAGCGCCGGGGACAACCAATGGCAACTCGGACTGACGGTGACTTTGCCCGTCTTGAACCAGAACCAGGGGGCCATTGCCGAAGCCGTCGCCAAACGGCGTGAAGCGGCCGCCTCTTTTGTTTCCGTTCAGGCGGAGGCGATCGGTCAAATTGACAGTGCCCTGGCAGGGTATCAGGCCGCGCTTGAGGAGTTTCGCACGGCGGCGGCCTTGCTGACCAGTCTCGAGGAGCGGCTTCGATCCGTTCGCTCCATGGAACAGGCTGGCGAAGTCGATCCTCTGACTCTGGCCAACGCCACAGTCGAATACAGCACCGGCGCATTGACGCGTTTGGACGCGCTCATCAAAGCGCAGCAGGCGCTGGCGCAATTGGAGGACGCCGCGCAAAGTCCGCTGACACTTTCCGAAAAAGCGATACAAACCGCGCAGGCCAAACATGAACCGTAAATATTTTATCGCCGGAATAATCTTCGCGGCATTGGGAGTGGGCGCCTTTTTTCTGCTGCGATTGATTCACGGCTCGGGCACCGCTGAACCTGCCGGAGAGGAGCGGGCGGCGGCGACCGTGGTGACGGTCCAGACTGGGAAACTGCAACGGGCCACATTGCACGGATACGTTGAATGCTTCGGTTCCGTCGCCCCGGCTCCGGCGGAGAAGGACCAACCGGCGGCGTTTGCGGACGTGGCGTCTCCGGTGGCCGGTGTCATTACAGAGGTAAAAGTGTTTGAAGGCCAGCACGTCCAACAAGGCGATCTTCTCTTTCAACTTGACAGTCGTGTCGCGAATGTTGCGGCGGAATTCGCGCAGAGAACGGTGGACCGGCAACAGGAACTTCTAAAAATGCACAACACTTCCTTAAAGGCGGTGCAGGATGCCGAACAGCAACTTGCTGCGGCCAAGGCGCAACAGGCTTTGTTGAGCATTCGCGCGCCGCTTTCGGGGACTGTTACACGGGCCAATCTTCACGCTGGCGAGGCCGTGGACCTGACCACGGTGCTGGCTACCATCACCGATCTCGACCGGCTCGTCGTGAATGCGGACATTCCCGCAGCGGAAGCCAGCCAGGTTAAAGTGGGTCAGGAAGCCGAGTTGCAAGGCGATTCGCCGGCAAAAACCACGGTGTCATTTATAAGTCCGGGCATTCAGGCGTCAAACGGCATGGTGCGAGTGAGGATGCCTGTGCCGAAAGGAAACGACCTGCGACAGGGCCAGTTCGTGGCATTGGAGATCGTTGTGGCCACGCATACGAATTGTTTGGCCGCGCCGGCGGAGAGCGTCGTCAAGAATATGGATGGCAAGGAGGTCATTGCGGTGGTGTCAAATGATGAAGCGACCCAAGTGGCAGTCAAAACAGGATTGCGCGAGAACGGGCAGGTTGAGGTGGACGCGCCGGAGCTGAAGGGCGACGAAACCGTAGTCACGGTCGGCGCCTACGGGTTGCCCGAAAAAACAAAAGTTCATGCGCAGAACCCATAGCCGGAAGCCATTCTTTGCATGAGTGACGGCAAAACTTTTTCTCTGGGTGGGTTCGCGATTCGCAACGCGGTGGCCATCGCTTTCATTGCATTTGCGCTTTGCGTCGGCGGGGTGTACTCCGCTTTGCACACTCCCTCCTCGGTCTTTCCGCAGACGGATTTTCCGCGCGTTGTCATCCTGGTCAACAATGGCATCATGCCGGCGGATGAAATGATGGCCACGGTGACGCGGCCCGTTGAGGAGGCGATGAAGCAAATCCCTGGAACAGTGAGCGTGCGTTCAGCCACCGCGCGGGGTTCGGCGCAAATCAATATTTTCTTCAACTGGCGCGTCGATATGGTGCAGGCGGAACTTTATGTTTTGGGAACCATGGGCCAATTGAGCGGCGAACTTCCCCCCACGGCCACCAGTGAAGTATCGAGGATGACCTTCGCCGCGTTTCCGATCATTGGCGTCAGCCTGACAAGTGCGACGCGTGACCTGTCGTCGTTGTGGGAAACGGCCACATACGATCTGAAGCCGCGTTTCCTGCAAATTCCCGGCATTGCCCGGGTGGAAGTCATGGGTGGCCATAAGCCGGAATTTCACGTGACGGTCGATCCCCTCAAGCTGCGCGCGGCGAATTTAAGCCTCTCGGACATTACCAATGCGCTGGTAAACAATAATTTGATCGCAGCGGCCGGCATGCTTGAGGAAAATTACCATCTTTATTTGACTACCGTTGACGGGCGCGCTCATACGATGGAGGACATTAACAACCTGGTCATCACTGCCACCGGCGATCACCCGTTGAAAATCAAAGATGTCGCCACGGTCACTCGCGGTCACGAACCTGTCTTTACTAAAATCAGCGCAGAGGGGCGCGAATCCGTGCTTTTGAACATTTTCAGCCAGCCCAATGGCAGCACGCTCGATATTGCCAAAGCTGTCAAAGCCCAGATGGTTAAATTGCGCGACGAATTGCCGCCTGACATGCGCTTGACCTTTTTTTACGACCAGTCGCAGTTCGTCCGCGAATCCGTGGGCAGCGTTTGGGACGCAATCGTGTTCGGCCTTATTTTGTCCACAGTCATTCTTTTCTTTTTTCTGAAAAATTGGGGCAGCGTCCTGACCGCCATCGTGGCCATTCCGATCACGCTTTTGATCACGCTCGTGGCCATGAAATTGGCAAATATGAGTTTCAATATGATGACGCTGGGAGGCATGGCGGCCGCGATTGGGCTGGTGATTGACGATGCCATTGTTGTGGTGGAAGCCATGTTTACGAAAATTGCCGGCGGCCGGACGAGATTGGAAGGCATCCAGGAATCGCTTTGCGACATATTTCATCCGCTTCTGGCATCTACCTTGACACCCGTCGTCGTTTTTGTGCCGTTGGCATTCCTGGTGGGCATTGCCGGAGTGTTTTTCAGGGCGCTGGCGCTGACGATGGTCGTCTCGCTGCTGACCTCTCTGGTTCTCGCCATCACCCTTACACCCGCACTGGCAAGCTGGTTTGTTCGGGATCGGGCCGACACTGATACAACCAACGCAGTCCCCGTTGAAGGCGAACGCGGCCCGGTGCTGCGGCGCGTCATTAGCGGTTATGAATGGGCGGTGCGCAAGAGTTTGCGCTATGCATGGCTCACCATTCTCGCTTGCGCCGTCGTGGGCATCCTCGGTGTCGTCATATATAAGCAATTGCAAACAGACTTTTTGCCGGAATTCGACGAAGGCGGATTCGTCATTGATTTCAATGCACCGCCAGGGACGAGTTTGACTGAAACCTCGCGCCAACTTGACCAAGCCGAGGCGCTCTTGCGGGCCAACCCGGACGTGGAAAGTTATTCGCGCCGTCTCGGCACGCAACTCGGCTGGTACATTACCGAGGCCTACCGGGGTGATTTTCTTGTCAAACTAAAATCGGACCGCAAGCATAGCACGGACGGGGTCATCGCGGAAATACGCCATGCCTACAATGAACAATTTCCCGACATCCGCTGGGATTTCCCAGGCATTCTCACCGATTTGGTGGGCGACCTCTCACTCGCGCCCGACCCCATCGAAATCAAAATCTTTTCACCCGATTTGGAATGGCTGGAGAAAACCGCTCCCCGCGTGGAATCTGAAATAAAGTCGATTCCTGGCGTCGTCGATACGTTCAGCGGCCTGACGGAAACCGGGCCTTCGGTTAACATTCGGGTGCGGCCCGCCGATGCGCAACGTTTTGGATTTACTGCGAGTGACATCGCGGACGCGGCCAATACCGCCATTCTGGGCAAAGTTTCGTCCCATGTCTTGCAGGGCGACCGTCTGGTGGACATACGCGTCCGGGAGAACTCCAATGTGGTTAATTCTGTGAAGGCCGTCGGCGAATTGCCGATTCGCAGCGGCTCTGGCACGGTGGTGCGTGTCCGGCAAGTGGCGGACGTGGGACTGGAGCCTAGTCAAGTCGAATTGGACCGGGAAGACTTGCGCCAGGACATAACCGTGACGGCTCGTTTGGAAAAGCGCGACCTGGGCAGCGCGATGAAGGAGATCCAGGCAAAATTGGGCGGCGACAAATCACTCTCCGCCGGCGCAATTGAATATGGCGGCCTGTACCAGCAGCAGCAGGAATCATTCATGAATCTTCTCTTCGTCCTGTTGATGGCGTTGTTGCTGGTTTTCACCGTCTTGCTGATCGAATTTCGCTCGTTCTATGAGCCGATCTCCATCGTTTTCGGAGCGATTTTGGCGTTGTTCGGCACGGTCACGGCGCTGTGGATTACGGGCACGAGTCTCAATATCGTCTCCTTTCTCGGCGCCATCATTGGAGTGGGCATTGTGGCCAAGAACGGAATTCTAATGCTTGACTTGGTCGATCATGAGCGCGGTCAGGGCCTAAGCCTGGAAGACGCGCTGGTCCGTTCGGGCGAGCGACGGTTGCGTCCGGTGCTGATGACCTCGCTGGCCGCGGCGCTCGGCATGATGCCCCTGGCTTGGGGATTGGGCAGCGGCGCGGACATGCTTCGGCCTTTGGCCATCGCTGTCATCGGCGCGCTTTGCATTTCGGTCCTGCTGTCGCTCGTCGCAACGCCGACCCTTTACTACCTCCTTGTCCGAAGACGTTCTCGCGTCCGTCCAGAGGCCGGTGATTAAAGGACTTTATTGAGGGCGCTTGGGTTTACGGAGTCTTCTTGCCGACGCGAAGAATGTTGCCGGGACTCCTTGTCACTTCCAAACCGCGGCTGTCCAATAACGTCTGCAAGGCCTGCCGCGCTGTGATATTTTTCCATGTATACGTCACCTTCGAAGCCTGGATTTGACTGAAAGCCGATGGGTCAATCATAACGTTAAGGCGCGCCTTTTGCGCCAATTGCCAGATCGCGTCCGCCAAAGGAGTGTCGTTCATGGCCAGTTCAGGGATCACTTGGCCGTCGGCGACCGCGGCCCCGTTCTCCAATAAATTGACTTTTGCGCCCGCCGGAACAACATCGGCCGCATCCTTGGCGCCGATGCGGAAAATTGGGTTGCCGGGAATTTGTGTCAACTGCAAACCATAGTTGTCCAATAACGCCTGCAAAGCCTGCCGCACCGTTATATTCCTGAATTTCATATTCACTTGGGCTCCCTTTCGGTTGGCGAGCCCGGGATCAAATTCAATGTTCAGTTGCGCCTGCAGGGTCAACGCCTGAATCGCATCCCACAGAGGAACATCGACCAGAGAAATCTCTTGGGCCGGTTCGTTGCCTGCAGCCCCGTTCGTTGGCGCATTCTCCGACAAATTGACTATTTTCCTCTGTGGACCAGCCGCATTCGAGTTCCTGGCGCCGATGCGCGCGCTTGAACCGGGAATCTGCGTCATCTCCCAGCCGTAGTTGTCCAATAATGCCTCCAACGCCTGCCGCGCTGTGACATTCTTCCATGTCACATCCACATTGGGAGCGACCTGGTTGAGCAGCGCGGGATCAAATACAACGGTCAAGTTCGCTTGCTTCGCCAACGTCGTCACTGCGTCCCGCAGGGAAACGTGTGCCAGCACGACTCGTGGAACGATATCGTCACCGTCGTTTGACGTGGAATTCGCGGCCGCCGACGCCGTTGCCGGGGTGGCGGGCTGTGCCTGGGTCAGGCTTGCCAGCATCGTTACCGTTGCCATTAAGACCAACGCGTAAAGGATTCCGGCCTTCATAAATTTATGCGGCTGATTGGAAATACACGGATATTAAGACGTGAGGGCTGGAATTCAAGCCCAGTGTGGAGGAAAGTCAAAAAGAATTTCGACGGGAGCAAGTCAAAGCAGAGCGAGTTCGCGCTGCGTTTTGCCTAACGATGAATTGTATACGGCGCACCAAGGCCATCGACCGGAGATAGCGTGACGATCTCCGTTAGAGGTCGTCCTTTGCATTCAATCCGAAAGGGGCAGGGAAGATTAGCCGGGCTGCCTCGCCTCACCCCGGCCCCGGGAATTCATCAGCCGCATTTTGACAGCGCTGATGTCTCCCGGTGCCGTTGGCCCCACGGTCAGGCTTCCCTATTGAGATTCAATCTTAAAGAATTGTTGTCCGTCGCTGGTCGGGAAGCTGACGTTGAAGTCGCCGCTGCCGTTAAAGGAATTGGTCGCGATCGGCGTCCAGGACTGGGTGAGGTTGGTGGAGCTTAACACGATGTAAACGCCGTTAGCCAACCCATTGGTGCCGGACAGAACAATGCTTCCGGCTTGGAGCGCGGCGCTGGTGATGGTCACTCCTTTTGACGGGAATGGCGCGTTTGTGATCACGAGCTGGACGGCTGTCCCGTCCGTGCTCTGTTGGATGAAGCCCGTATAGCCCGAGGGCAAAGGACTTCCCAAGACAAAGTCATAATTGCCAATGGCGCCAGTGACCGATTGGATGAGAGTATTGGTGCTCGGAACGCTGGAGATCAGCGGCAGCGTGGTCAGGTTGATCGTGTCAGTGGTGCCGGAAGCAATCAGGGTATCCGCCACGACTGCCGGGAAACCGCCCACCGCCAAATTCAGGATCGTGCCGCCGTTGAGAGTAATGTTGCCGACAGGCGCCGCCACGGTGCCGATGGAACCGCCAGGAGACGTCAGACTGAGCGTTCCGCCGGTCATGTTAATGTAGCTGTTGACACTGCCGCTGGCGGAGATGTCCGCAGCCTGCACAGTGGCGCCGGACAAGTTCAAGTTGCCCGCGGCAAAAGGCGCAGTCACGGCACCCATCGGCGCGCCCAAGGCAAGGTCATTATTGACCACCAGTGTGGCGTTGGTCACATTGAGGACTCCAGTGACCGCGCTGACGGTATTGGGGGCGGACATGGCTCCGAGCTCGAGCGTGTTTACATTGGCCGTGCCCCCGCCGATGCTCAACTGCCCAACGACATAGCCGGAGCCGCCGCCATTGTTTCCTTTGCCGATGATGAGCGTGTCTATCATCATATCGACCGACCCACCGCTTACGTCCAGAAGGCCGCTTTCTGCCAGATTCAAACCACCGGATATGGCAGGAGTTACAGTGATACGCGGATCCGGGGATTCATACTGACTTTGGCCGCCTTCCCATGTGGAATCCGCGACAATCAACTCCGATACGCGGCTGGCGCTTTCACCTCGCAGGAAAAGCTGCGGAGTACCGCCAAGAATCGGATTGAAATCCATCACGCCGGATTGAACTCCAGTCCGGCCGACGGTGATCGTGTCGGCGTAGATTGCATTGGACAATCCCAGATGCAACAGGCTGGGATTATCACCGGAGAAACCGCTGTCAAAGATGACCAATGCAGGTCCACCGGCAGCGGCGGCGAAGCCCCCCTGATTGTTCCCCGTCTGGGTCAAGTGGATGACGTTCGTCAGCGCCAGGGACAGTATTCCCGTCTGGCGCCCCGAGTTGTTAAGGGCCACTTCGCCAGGCGTGGCGCCGACTCCTTGGATACCAAGCAGGAGACGGCCAAAAGTGCCGCTGAATGAGTTCAATCCTGACATATCCAGGGACGCCCACAAATCGGCCGAGGGATAAGAGTACGAACCGCTGCCTTGGGAGACGATCATGACGGATTCAGGATTCGGGTCGGCGGCCACCAATGCACCAGCGCCGCTGATGGTGGCGTACGAGCTTGTGTTGCCAACAGGGCTACCGCCAGAAGTAGAATTCGTCGGATCGTTTTGTGTTCCAGCATCCACAATGATGAGGGCGTTTGTATTGGTCACTGTCACCGTCACACCGGAATTAATGACCGTGTTCTGATAGGCGATCGGGGTTTGAGCAAAGTCAACCGAATCGTTGGTGGCCGCGTACCACAGGCCCGCGATGGTTAAGCTGATGTCAGCAATGTTGTCCACATTGTTTGATCCAGGCAGATTGACTTCGCCGACATTGTCAAATAGGGCGGTGTCTGGCGCCGCTGGAGTGGGCGGCAAAAACCAATTGGTACCGTCTGACCAATTCATGTTCCCGCCGGTGGGTCCAACCCAATGGACTATTCCGCGGGCCGTCACGGGGCCATTTTGGATCGTCAATATGACTTCGGTGTGGCTGCCGTTCTCTGACACCGCGAGTCCGGTATAACCCTGGGGTGCCTGAGCCTGGAAGCTCACCGACCCGCTGATTGGAGTAGCCGACTGGAGGAGAGTCACGGTGATGGGATAAACTTCGGCGGGCGGCAGCGACAGCAGAACTATCGTATTGCTTGCGCCTCCGACGTTAACGTTCGCCGCATTGATCAGCGGACCGGCTCCTTCTACTCCAATGATCGTCGAGTTGGTCAAATTTAAAGTGGTCACAGGGGCCGAAGGCGTACCAACGCCGTTGGTCCCCGCGAGCCAGCCGCCGGAGATATTGATGGTGCTCACCGTTCCATTAAGTCCGCCGACAATCGTGTTGGCCCATATGGCGCCGCCGTTGATGTTGAGGGTGGCGGTCGGCGTGGCGGAGGGCGCGCTCGGCGTCAAGCCTAGATTCAGAACGCCACTGACACTTAATGTTCCGGTGCCATTCACGTTGACCGTGCCCTCTGCGGGGCTAATGGCGGTCGACGGATTGTCACTTATATTAACGGTGTTGGCCCAGATTGTGCCGGCGTCAAGGGTGAGAGTGCCGCTAACGACGCTCGAAGCGGCTGTGCTATTGGGAGAAGACACACCAACACCCAGCGTCTTGACCATCGCGTTAACGGTTCCGCCGGAGAAATCGGCGATGCCTGTGCTGCCGCCGCCGCTAAGCGAGTTTTCCGCGCCGTCGCCAATATTCCAACTGGCCACAGAATTGGCGCTGGCGCCGCGGATAGTAACACTCGGTCCAGAATTGGTCACAGACGGATTGAAATAAACCGCGCCACTGGCCCATTGACGGCCGATGTCGATGAAGTCCGCCCAAATGGCGTTGGTCCAGCCGAGATAAAGGGTGGAACTCACGCTGGCACCGAATCCGGCTGTGGATTCGGCATCGCCGGCATCACCAATATCCAGCGCGACCAAAGTGCTGTCCGAGTCACCATTGCCCGCGGTGACAGTAATCGAGTTAGATTGAGCCAAATAGACGGTTCCAGCGGGTTGGAGGATCGAGGTAAACCCAACTTCACCCACGCCAACTAAGAAGCTGCCCGCATCTGCATCGAACGCCCCCAATCCGGACATGTCCAGAGTAGCTTCGGCGGAGGAGGTGGAATTGGAATGGCCCAGGCCGACGTAAATGATAGCGCCGGGATCGTCAATGTTTAAGGTGCCGGCCGCGCCACTGATGGAGACGTTGCCAGTCGTATTGCCTTCATCGACCACCGGGCTGCCCACCGTCAACCCACCTTCACCCACGGTCAAGGTCACACCGCTGTCAATAAATGTGTTTTGGAAAGTCCCGTTTATGTTGGCGTAGTCCAAACCAAGAACCGAGACGTCTCCGTCCACGATATTGTTGATTTTGGCTGGGAGGATGTCGCCCGGTCCGCCACCCAATTTGGAGAGAGCAGAAGAACTCACCGATGCCGCGGTGGCGAAAAACGCCGCGCTGCTGCCGGTCGGTTCCGAGCCTGAGGACCAATTGGGCCCATCAGACCAGTTGGTGTCGTGGCTGGGGATGCCTGCGCCGGTCCAGGTGTTAGGCACGACGGGCGTCAGCGTTATGACGAGTTGAACCGAAGATGCGTTGACCTGAAGTTGACCCACGTAACCCGTCGGCAAAGTTCCCAGAACAAAGTCGCTTCCGCCGGCACCGCCAGTGAAAGAGCCGGTGTAGGAGATTGCATTGTCCGACTGGATTACGGTAACGACCGCTTGCTCGCCGACAAACCCGGAGATGGAGGTGATATTGATCGTATTGCCGGTATTGGTGCTGGCAGTGATCACACTCTCCGCAACGACAGCGCCTTGCAAGCCATTCAAGGCCAAATTTAAGGTCGTGTCGCCCAAGACCAGCGTGCCGATGGGAGCCGATGCCGAGCCGATATTGGCTGCGGTAACACTGGCGTTGGTCAGCAACACTGAACTGTCAGAAAGGCCATCGTCATTAATGCCATAAGCGCCATTGGCGACGTTCAGGCTGCCACCCGAAATAGTCAGGGTGCCTGTGGCATAGGTCGTCGGCGGACTTGCCAGTTCGACGCCTAAAGCGACCGGGCCGGAATTTACTGTCACGGCGCCACCCACGATGTTGAAGGTTCCCGTCACGGGCGCAGTCTCGCCGGCGGAAGACATGACGCCGAGCTGAAGCGTGTTAACATCCAAAGTGCCAGCACCCATGCTGAAAATGCCTGCTGAGTAGCCGCCTCCGCCAAAACCCCAGCCCAAGCCGATAGTGAGCTTGTCGATCATGATGTCTGAAGTACCGGTGGTCAAATCGAAGACGCCTGCTGAACCCACTTGAAAACCTCCGGGCGGAATAACAATGGTGCCTAAAGGAGGCACAACCACACCAGTGTCTGCTCCATTGGGACTGGCATTACAGGTGCCGCCGTTGTCGCTGTTATCGGCCACAATAAACGTCGAAACGCGGCTGGAGCTTTCACCACGCAACCAGAACTGTTCCGGCCCGGCAATCGCGGGGTTGAATTCCATGATCGCAGAGCGGCTGCATTGTGATCGCCCGACTGTAATCCAGTCGGCCCAAAGTGCGTTGGATTGTCCCAAATAGATGTAACTGCCGTCATCGCCAAAGAAGGGGCACTCGTTTATGGCCAGAGCCGGACCGTTCGTCGCTGTCAAATGAATGTTATTGGTCACCGCCAGCGAAAGCAAACCTGCCTGCCGCCCGGAACTGTTAAGGCTGATTTCACCGGGCAGGAAGGCTGACCCCTGAACTCCTACCAACAGACGCCCAAACGTCCCATTGAATGTGCTTAGTTTTGACATATCCAGAGAGGCCCACAACCCACTGTTCCCGGTGTAACTGCTGCTGCCTTGGGAAACGATCATGACCGACTCGCTGTTGGTGTCATCGACTGTCAATGTGCCAGGCCCGGAAATCGTGCTGTAAGACTCGGCCAAGCCCGCTTTGGGCGTGGAAGGGTAGGGATCGTTCTGTGTTCCAGAATCCAGCACGATGGCGGCGCCAGTATTGGAAACCGCCACGGTCACGCCGGAGTTAATCTGTGTATTGTGGTAGGCGGAGTTGGGGGACAAATTGGTCGCCGCAAACCACAAAGCATTAATGGTAAAGTTGGCGTCGGCGATGTTGTCCACGGAATTACTGTTGGCCGATTGGCCGGGGATGCCAAAAATGACAGAATCATTCGGGCCTGGAACACTTGCCGCCAGCCAATTGGTGGCGTCGGACCAATTGCTGCTGATGCTGTTGGTGGCATCTTGAGCGCTCCAAAAACTTTCCTGGGCAGACGCGACATACGAAAGGCCGAAAAATACGGCCAGCGCGATCATGCGTCGCAGAATAAGAAATGAGAGGTTTATGGTGGATGGCTTCATAATGGGCATGGTGTTATTATAGTGCGGTTTTTGACGGTGAATATTGAACCAGTATCCTGGCCTGAAAAGAGCGGCACGAGACGCGACAACTTTGGCATTTATTTTAATCACGGTTTTCCGGGTATAAAGGAGTTAGAGCATTCGACATGACCGACGGATGACGACACTGCGCAATCCGATGAAAATAGACCGTTGGTTCATGTGTGACTCGCAGACTAAGGATTTTGCCTCCCGGCGACAAGTCATATGAAGTGACCACAGTAGCGCGACTCGAGCCATATCAGGGCTCGGCCTGGCCCAGTCCTGGTCAACCGCGCAGATACTTGGCCACCGCCTCAGTGCGCGCATGGACGCGAAGTTTTTCATAAATCCTCCGGATGTGGGTGCGAAGTGTGCCGATACTGATGGTTAACTGGTCCGCCGTCTGTTGATACGTCAATCCCTTGGACAGGCAATCCAGAATCGATTGTTCGCGCGCCGAAAGATGCTCGCTGCCTCCCGCAGGAGTTCCAAGTTTTTGAAACGAAGCCACCACCTTCCGGGCGATGGAACTAGACATGGGCGAGCCGCCGGCATGGACATCGCGTATGGCTTGCAGAAGTTTGTCCGGTGTTGATCGCTTGAGCAGATAGCCGCTGGCGCCGGCGGCCAAGGCCCGGAAAATTTGGGATGTGTCCTCGTAAACGGTAAACATGACAATTTGCATCCCGGGCGCAACCGTTTTGAGTTTTTCGACGCATTCAATGCCGCTCGTGCCCGACAAATTGATGTCCATCAAGACAACGTCAGGGCGTTCCTTGGGCAAGTGCTGGAGCGCGGCTTCAGCGCTCGGATAGGAGCTGAGACATTTGAAGCCAGGCGCGGCATTGACAAAGGCGAAGATGGACTGGCGCAGGCCGGCTTCGTCGTCAACAATAGATACAGAGATCATGGGGTGCGCGTTCCGGTCACTCATGCAAGTTGGACATGGAAGAACCTTAACACATGGCCGCTTCGGGAGCAGTCGCATGAATCGTCCACACCCGCCGACGTCGAATCGATGACTTCGCTGCGGACATTCCATCGCCAAACCAAGGGACTCAACGGCGTTCGGACGACTCCCTTGCATATATATATTTGGCTCCATCATCATTTCTCGATGTGTGGTCACTTTATACGACTTCACGGAAAGGGGCTTGTGGGTTAGTGTGATCAACGTGAACCACAAGCTAGGAGTGTTTAAACGCGGCGCCTCAAGCGGGCGAACGTCGGCCTTTACCTTGATCGAACTGTTAGTCGTCATCGCCATCATTGCCATTCTGGCGGCGCTGCTTTTGCCGACCTTGAATAAAGCCAAGACCAGCGCGCTGATTACCACTTGTTTGAATAATAACAAGCAACTCGGTCTGGCCTGGGCCATGTACTCCCATGACAATGCGGATCGCTTGGCCATCAATTCCGATCAAAGCGAGCCTTTCAACGGCACGCCGTCCTGGATTGGCGGCCCACCGCCAGACAATGGCTGGCTGGATTGGACGGCCAATCAGAATAATACTAATTGGCAGTACTTGGTCCAGTATCCTGGGCATGCCCTTTTTGGTGCGCTTATCGGCAATGATTATAAAGTTTTCGCTTGTCCTGTTAATAGTGCATTTGTCAGCCCGCAACAGCGCCCTTACGGTTGGACTGGCCGCGTCCGCAGTTGTGCCATGGACGCTTCCATTGGAGACGGCGCGAAGTTCGGCGGATTCACCTTTAGTTCCACCTTTTGGTGGGCCAAGAAGACGTCCGATCTTATTTATCCCGGTCCGAGCAGCAGTTGGCTGATCATGGATGAACATCCCGACAGTATCGATGACGGCATTCTCTATAACAGCTATACTTATACAGAGGGGACCGGAGAATTCACCGAGTTGCCCGGCGGACAGCATAACGGAGCGTGCGGCATCGCCATGGCTGACGGCAGCAGCCTCATGCACAAGTGGGTCACTCCGTTAACTCTTCATCCTGTCACCTACACCACGGACGACGATATTTCAGTCCGCAATAACCAGGATTTGGCCTGGATTGCGAAGGCCACGCCACGGCCTACTTACTCGAGCCAGTAGCGCCCGCGTCATTGGGAAGAGGGGACTTGAAAAAGCGCCATAGTTGTGCGACTTTCCTGCGCCCAGAAGAACAGTGAAAGCCTGCAAATATAAATTGGCGCTTCTGGTAAGTCCCATCAAAACGCTCATCCTAACGTTCTTGGCCATTGGCGCCATTTCGACGCAGGCACAAACTGCCGCTGCATCGCGGGGCGCGAGTGTGCCGTGGACGACTTACGAAGCGGAGGACATGCCCAACAACGCCAGCGTTTGGGGACCGCAGTATGTCCCAAATGCGGTCGCGTCAGAATCCTCAGGCAGGGAATGCGTCGTGCTCTATGAGACCGGGCAATACGTGGAATTCGTTGCCCAGGCCGCCGCGAATGCGCTAGTGGTGCGTTACAGCTTGCCGGACACGACCAATGGCGTGGGAATGGATTCGACCCTCAGCCTCTACACCAACGGCGTGCTTGCGCAAGAGTTGCCAGTCACATCCAGGTATTCATGGCTGTATGGCTCTTATCCATTTGTCAATAAACCGAGCGCCGGTTCGCCGAGGAATTTCTATGATGAGGTTCGCCTCAACGGTTTGTCGATCAACTCCGGCGACGTCGTTCGCCTCCAAAAGGGCAGCAACGATACCGCTGCCTACTACGTGATTGATCTCGTCGATCTCGAAACCGTCCCTCCTCCACTGAGTGCGCCGTTAAATTCGTTGTCCATCATGGCCTTTGGCGCAGGCGGCGCTGGCTTAACCGACGACACTGCTGCGCTCATAAGTTGCGTCGCCGCCGCCAACGCTCAACACGCAAGTGTGTGGATGCCGCCGGGAACATACATGATCGCTGGCGTCCTCGATATCCCGTCCAACATGACTATACAGGGGGCTGGCATGTGGTACACCACCCTCGTCGGCAATCCCGTTCAATACACCAATTCCTCTTTTAGGGTAAGTTTGAATGGCACTGGCGGTAACATCCATCTATCGGATTTCGCAATCACGGGAAAACTGAACTATCGAAATGACAGTGAACCCAACGATGGCATTGGCGGCTTTTACGGCGCTGGTTCGACGATCTCGCGCATTTGGGTAGAACACACCAAGACCGGGGCCTGGATCATCAATTCGCAGGGCCTGATCGTGGACAATTGCCGTTTCCGGGACACGATTGCCGACGGCATCAATCTCTGTGTCGGCATGCAAGGCACCATCGTAACAAACTGCACCGCTCGCGGGACCGGCGACGACTGTTTTCCAATTTGGCCCACCACCTACACCCAACAGGTCTATTCGCCCGGTTCTAATCTGATCACGCACTGCACCGGTGAACTCTCCTTCCTGGCAAACGGCGGGGCCATCTATGGAGGCCCGGGCAACCGAATTGAATACTGCCGGTTCCAGGACCTTACCTACGGTTGCGGCGTGTTGATCAGCACCACGTTTCCAGTCGGCACCAACGTCTTCAGCGGAACCAACGTCGTGCAAAATTGCGATCTGATTCGTTGTGGCGGCGACGATATCGGTTTTGGCTGGCGTGGCGCTTTTCAACTCTGCATGGATCCAAACGGCATCTCCGGCATCGAAATCAGCAATCTGGATATCACAGAGAGCACCTCCGACGGATTGAGCATTATCGCTCCGCTCGGCAGCAGCCTGCTGAACGGGCAGGGGATGCTGTCAAACACAGGCATTGCCAACGTGAACATCCTTGATTCCGGACTCGCGGTCGGTGCGTATGATCTTTCCGTTGGCAGCAGCGTCCTGGGGAACATGACGATCAGCAATTCGACGCTCGGCGTGTTTGAGAACGGCTCCACGGGATTTCTCATTAACTTTGCGCCGCCGGCGTTGACGATTACAACCATGGCTTCCAACGCCGTTGTTCTGGCATGGCCCTCGCTCTATGCCCACTTCGCACTCCAGACAAATTCAGACGTGACTACCGCAAATTGGCAGCTCGCGGACTATAAGATTTTCACCAATAACGGAATAAACAGCGTCATCGTCCCACTGCCCACCAGCAACCTCTTCTTCCGGCTGTGGAACTCCGACGGAACAGTTGAGCCATAGCGCACGTCAGCGACGGCGTTTGTTGCCTTGCCTTCGGAGTTTGCCATTGAAGATCAGCGGCTTATCGGAATGCTCCAACAGTAGGACTCGAACCATTCTGAGCCAGACAACACTTGGTTTTGCAGGGGTTTCAAACACAGTCCGTCATAATTCGTGACTATTTTTCCTAATCCAACACCATTTTCTTCTGACACTTCTTCTGGCAGTTTTATTGACTTTTGTTTGACATTTCGCGGGATGGGTGCTTATGATCTGCAATCTTCAAGCTTATTGTCTCTTGGCCGCGGAGCACCAATCTCGGAGATCTGTTTTACAACCTGAACTGAATCAAACGGCCTCATGATCTATGAACCTCAAAACCCATGCCATCATCGGGGCTGTTGTGTGCAGCCTGTTCACTCACCTTAATTCCGCGCTGGCCCAAGGCACTACAGCGTTCACTTATGAGGGTCGGTTGGATGAGGCTAGCGGTCCAGCAAACGGCAGTTTCGACCTGACCTTCACGCTTTTCTCAACCAATGCTTCAGGCCACGCTCTCGCCGGACCGGTGACCAATGCCGCCACGCTGGTTAGCAACGGACTGTTCACCGTCATCATTGATTTCGGTGCTGGCCAATTCACGGGTGGCGGACGCTGGTTGGAAATCGGCGTGCGTTCCAATGGCGTCGTGGGAGCCTTCGCCGTTTTGAATCCGCGCCAGATGGTCACTCCGACGCCTTATGCGATTTACGCCAGTTCACCAGGCGGTCCGCAGGGGCCCCCCGGCGCAAATGGCGTCCCGGGCGCGGTCGGCCCCCAAGGCCCAGCCGGAGCGCAAGGCCCAGCCGGTGCCCAGGGACCCAAGGGGATTCAAGGAATACAAGGCGTCCAGGGTGTTCAGGGGCCTGCGGGCTCCACTAGCAACGCCTGGAGTCTTGCGGGGAATGCCGGTACCATTGCCCCGGCGAATTTTTTGGGCACCACGGACGACCAGGCAATGGAAATACACGTTTACGGCCAACGCGCCATGCGCTTTGAGCCCACCTCCGTTGCGAGCGCACCCAACGTCATCGGCGGATCGTCCTTCAATTCGATTTCCACGAGCTTCGGTTCCACCATAGGCGGCGGAGCAATTAACACTATGCTGATCGGTTCGGGGGGGACCGGAACCTATTATTGCAGCATCGGTGGCGGTTATTCCAATCAAGTTGCAGGGGATGCCAATAAGACAACCATCGCCGGCGGGGCTTATAACTTGATCGGTGAAAACGATACCGGGTCCGTCATCGGCGGCGGCTTCTTCAACAACATCGCGTACGACTCCCAATCGTTCATTGGGGGTGGCATTTCCAATTCCGTCAACGCTTACAGTTCGTCTGCGGTCATTGGCGGGGGTTCTGGCAATTCCGCCTACGATACCACGTCTGTGGTCATTGGCGGGGGTTCTGGCAACACGATTGGGGATGGTTTTGATGTTCCTAATGCCTCCTTCATTGGCGGCGGTTTGAGCAACTTTATTGGAAGCTCGGCATCGGTCATCAGCGGGGGTTCGTACAACTCAATATACTCCGTATTTGGTGACGTGAATAATGCAGTGATTGCCGGGGGGGTCAGCAACCTTGCTTACGCTGTGGAAGAGACCTATCAGTCGATGGCCATTGGGGGAGGCGCGAGAAATCTTGTGAATGCCAATTACGCAACCGTGCCTGGCGGCGTGAGCAATAGCGTCCTCGGAACCGCGAGTTTCGCGGCGGGAAGCGGCGCCACTGCCTACAACAATAATTCGTTTGTCTGGTCGGACGGTTCTTTCCCTGCGGAGGACAGCACATCCAATCAGTTCATCGTTTATGCGCTAAACGGCGTTGGCATCGGCACGAGCGAAACCGGCACCACCAATGGGCTTACCGTTGAGGGCGACATCCAAGGCCACAACGACATTACGGCGGGTAACACCCTTCATTCGCTCCTGTCCATCGTTTCAGACCACTTTATTACTGGCGATTATATAACCGCAAATTCTATGTATGTTTCCAATGAAATCGAAGCGGTTGAGGTCGATTGCGCCTACCTTAACGTCACGGCGTGTATGAATGCCGTGGTCTGTACTCCCAGCGACCGGAACCTGAAACAGCAAATTGCGCCCGTGGCCAGCCGCGACGTGCTGGACCTTGTGGCGGCCCTGCCCATTACCCGTTGGTATTATAAAACGGACCTCCAAACGCCTCACATCGGCCCCATGGCGCAGGATTTTTACGCGGCTTTTAACGTGGGATCGGACGACAAGCACATCTTCACAGTGGACGAAGGGGGGGTCGCTCTGGCGGCCGTCCAAGGGTTGAACCAGAAATTGGAAGCCGCCCTGAAGGACAGGGACGCGGAGATTGCAGCCTTGAAGGCGAAAGCTGCGCGAGTAGATTCACTGGAAAAACGGCTCAATGAACTTGATGAAAAGGTCCAATCTCTGGTCGCAAAAAGATGAACTTTGGGAGATTGGGACCAACCTGACTCATTCAACGGTCAGCGCAGGAAGATGAAAACATCGCCAACGGCAACGGTTGGCAAGGAACCGCTCGACAGCCTCACCGAGGGTCCGCCTGTACCGGCGAACTTGGGCCGAGATCCCGGTTCTCCCGGGGACCAAGGCCAAGCACATTGAACTCGCCCAGAATGGTGCGCGGTTGATCTTTCAGCGTCAATCTTCGCCGGAAATGTTGGATGTGCCCTGCCTGTTTTGTTCCGGCTTCGTGAGCTTCGCGGTGAGTCTGGCAACTTATTGGGCACTTGCACTTGCAGTCCCAACTATATGTGTTATACTCATCACCTTGATGCGCTCAGTCGCGACCGATTCAATTGAATGGTTACGGCTTGAGGCGCTTGCTCTTTGAAAACTTGGGATGGGGAAAGCGGCAGCCAAGTGGTTGAAATTCGTCAAAGGCCCTTTTTGTGGTGATTTGGGGCCGGACACGAATCGCCACGCAAGTTGTTGATTTCCACGGTAATTCCGCATAGTTCCGGCTTATTTTTGAGCGGTGAAACGCGGTCATGATGAAGCCGCGTCCGCCAAATCAAAAGTAGGCCGCTATGATTCCGATAGTCCGGCGGTGTGGTGTGCCCCTCGCCTACCGAAGGAGGCGTTCGGCGAGGGCGCGCGTGCACCCCGGAATGTGGCTTCAGGGAATCGTAGGAGTAAGTAGTAGTCAGTAGGAGTAAATCGGACTAAAATGAAAAATATTTTTTTTTGGGAGGGCTTTTTGAATAATGAGGGACCGACGAGGCGACGTTGTAACCCTCACCCGGCCTTCGGCCATCCTCTCGCATCTGATGGGCGAGGCAGAAGTTCCGCTTCCATTCGGCGCAGGGGGTGAGGCTCGGACAAGGTGCAAATAACCGCCGGAAAACCCCGGCCAAGCGTGCGTTTTTTGCAGGTATTTGCTGCTATTTGCAGGTATTTGCACCTTGGCGTTTGACGCAAAAGACGCCGAAGCAGGGTCGCCTGATTGAATTGCGTGGTTGCGGATTAGGTTAGGCTACCCGCGCGCGCTTGATAAGTCCAAGGGCTGTCGCCGTGAGCGCCAGGAGCACTGCCGCATTGCCGCCGTCCGGAACCCCGGTGGAATCGCCATCGTCGTTGAACGTGACGTTGAGTGCAAGCGAGCCGACCGACTCAGCCACAGTAAAATCGTAGGTCGCGCGATTCGGGTAAACTCCGCCGGGGGCGTAACCGTAGTCACTAAACACATCGATCGTCACGTCGCCTCCAGTTCCTCCGGGAGCATTATATCCCACATAATTGTATAAGCCGGGCTCACCGGGTTCTTGCCAGTCGGCAATATAAGTGCCAAAGCCCGCAGGCGCGTCAGGAGACGTCACCACCAGCGGAATGGTGAACAGCCAATCGTCGACTGACACGGAACTGACACTGGTCGGAGCGCTGCCGTTCAGGGAGTAGGTGAGCGTATTGTCCGACAGCTCGGTCAGCACGAGGGTATCCGGTGACGCCGGCTGCGCATAAACCGTCGACGAGACTGTGAGTGAAGCCAACGCGACGAGAGCGACGGTCGGCAGTTTAAAATGGTAAAAACGTGTCATTTTATTTTTTGTTTTAGGTCGGCTTGCATCAGCATAATTAGCGCCAATTCATAAGCGGTTGGCCTCTTGTGTGTAATTACATGTCGCTGTTGGCCTTACAGCCGCGATCGGCGACGCCGATAATCAGAGCAGTGCCAATAAGTGTAAAAGTGTAAAAGGCTCCGACGCCGTTGAACAACCAATGAAAAACAGTGAGATCGAACAGGGCGCCTGTCACTGGAGCGCGAGTCGAAAATTGCATTGGCTTGTTGTGGAAATTTATTGGTTGAAAATGCGCGTTGATTAATTCCCTCTGATTCATGCCCCAAGCCGCCATTGAACGCAGCGATCCATAAAAAGCCGTCATGAGTTTGAACAATCGCTTTGATTCTGTTTAGCAGGCTTTTGAAAAACGGGGTGTTTTCTTAGAGTCGGGTTATAGAGTTGTTTTTTCGGAGTGATGAGCCAAATAGATCGGACTCTGAAAGTTCTCAGAGCTGGCAGCTTCTTTGGCCA
>Ga0182024_10000278_pt1 | contig 129458 bp, 108 predicted proteins | sample P32metaG_FD_120480 | JGI IMG/M metagenome (GOLD analysis project Ga0182024, IMG submission 120480) | Permafrost microbial communities from Stordalen Mire, Sweden - P3-2 metaG (Illumina Assembly) | ecosystem: Environmental > Terrestrial > Soil > Wetlands > Permafrost | place: Sweden: Stordalen... | reverse complement strand
TTTTGCGTTGCTGATCTTTGCGCCCATCTTTGGCTGGATTGTGCACGCTGCCGGTTGGCGCAGCTGCTTCTGGTTCATGGGAGTGCTGGGTCTGGTCCTGACTCTGGTCTGGTTCCGGAATATCCATGGCCCCTTGCAGCACCCGCGCGTCTCTCCGGCCGAGATCGAAACCATCGAAAGCGGCGGCGGCCTGGTGCATACCGACCAGGGGGGAAAGGCGAGCCCCGGGAGCAACACGCTGACGTGGACTACGGTTGGGCTGCTGCTGAGTCATCGCATGCTGGTGGGGGTCTACATCGGTCAGTATTGCATTACAACGCTGACCTGGTTCTTCCTGACATGGTTCCCCATCTACCTTGCTCAGGCGCGGCATATGTCCATCCTGAAGGTTGGATTCGCCGCCGCGGTGCCGGGACTATGCGGAGGATTCGGCGAGATTCTCGGCGGGATCATTTCCGACGGATTTCTGCACCGGGGACACTCGCTCAGCTTTGCGCGCAAAGTTCCCATCATGGCTGGGATGGCGCTGTCGATGACGATGATCGCCTGCAACTATGCCCGCGCACAGAGCCTCATGCTGGTACTCATGTCGATTTCATTCTTCGGCAAGGGGATCGGTGCACTGGGTTGGACTGTCATCTCCGATACTTCTCCCAAAGGCATGGTGGGTATCAACGGAGCGCTATTCAACCTGATCGGCAACATGGCCGGCATTACAACGCCCATCATCATCGGATATATCGTGCAGAAGACGGGTTCCTTCGACGACGCTCTGATTTTCGTCAGCGTGACGGCGCTCTGCGCGATTATCAGCTACGGTCCGATCGTCGGCGAAATCAAGCGCCTCGACCTGACCGGTGTTCCGGCGGGCGGCACCAGTTGAGGCATCAACAAAGGAGATTAAGCTCATGACTGATTGGCCGGGACATTTGCCCCGCAATGCTTTCAAGCAGGCGCTCTCAAGATGCGAACGGCAGGTCGGACTCTGGAGCGGTCTCGCCAGTTCGATAGCTGCGGAGATCGTTGCCGGCGCCGGCTTCGACTGGATCGTGATCGACGGGGAGCACGGGCCGAACGACATTCATTCATTGCTCCCGCAATTGCAAGCCATGCGTGGAGGCACTGCCGAGCCCGTCTTCCGCGTGCCGTGGAACGACGCCGTCATCATCAAACGTGCACTGGATGTAGGTGCTCGCTCTTTGCTGGTTCCCTTTATTCAGAACGCCGCGGAGGCGCGCAGGGCAGTTGAAGCCACTCGGTATCCGCCGCTCGGCATCCGGGGAGTTTCGGTCGCGCCTCGCGCCAACGACTACGGCCGCATCAAAGGCTATCATCGCAACGCACACCTCGACATCTGCGTCCTGGTGCAATTGGAAAGCAAAGCAGCGCTTGCGGAGATAGAGGCGATCGCGGCTGTCGATGGCGTCGATGGCCTTTTCATCGGCCCCAGCGATCTCGCCGCGGACTTTGGCCGTCTCGGCGATCCCAAACACCCCGAGGTTCAGGCGGCAATCCAGGATGCGGCCCGGCGAATCCGTGCAACGGGCAAGTCCGCGGGCACATTGGCTGGGAATGTCGATGACGTGGAATCTCTCTTCGAGATGGGGTTCAACTTCACCGCCACAGGCAGCGACGTGGGCCTGCTGGCTCGCGGAGCAGAGAACGTGGCCGCACGATTTCACAAAAGCTGAACAGCGCGGGACTTCAGCGCCGAGGAGAACAAGGATGGCAACCGTAGGATTCATCGGTCTTGGCATCATGGGCCGCCCGATGCTCAAGAACCTGTTGAAGGCCGGTCACACTGTGATTGCGTACGGCCGCAATCCAAAGACGCTGGACGCCTGTGTCGCCGATGGAGCGGAGCGCGGAGTCTCGAAAAGCGATGTTGGTGCGCGAGCGGCCGTTGTCTTCACCATGCTGCCGGATGGACCCGATGTGGAAGAGGTTGTGCTTGGGCCGGACGGGGTTCTGGAAGGATGCCGGCCCGGTACTTTGATCGTCGACATGAGTTCGATCAATCCGCTGGTATCGCAGAAGATTGCCGCGGCCTGCGCGGTCAAAGGCGTCGACTTTTTGGATGCACCCGTAAGCGGCGGCGAACCCAAGGCGGTCGAGGGTACGCTTGCGATCATGGTGGGCGGCAGCGAAGATAATTTCCGCAAGGCAGAGCCTTTGCTTCAATGCATGGGTTCGAGCGTTACGCACACCGGCGCCGTCGGAGCGGGGAATGTGACCAAGCTGGCAAACCAGATCATGGTTGCGTGCAACATTGCTGCGATGGGCGAAGCCCTGGCTCTCTCCACTCGATGCGGCCTCAATCCGGAGGTGGTTTTCAATGCTGTCAAAGGGGGCCTGGCAGGCAGCAATGTGCTCAACGCGAAGGGCCCAATGCTGATCGCCCGAAACTTCAAGCCCGGATTCAAGATCCAGCTTCATCAAAAGGATTTGCGGAATGCGCTCGAGACCGCGGAAGCGAACAACGTGTATCTTCCGCTGACGGCGCAGGTGCAGCAGATGTTGTTGTCCTTGATGGGCGATGGCAAGGGAGAGCTTGATCACTCAGCCATAGCAACCTTTGTTGAGAAGCCTTCTCATGTCGAGGTCAAGCGGCCTGGGGGCCCGGAGTAACGGGTCAACTCATGCACGCGAATCTTAATGTTATTCTCCAGGAGATGCCGATGGCCGATGCGCAATTTGCGTTGAAAGAGCTTCGCTGCGAACCTCATTCCGCCAGCATTCCGCAAATTGAAATCAAGCCGGGTGCAGCGCGTGGAAGAGCTCTCGTTCAGCGGAAGACTGTTGGGTTGGCTTTCGTATTTCTGCTCATCGCTCCCGCTCTGTTTGGACAGATGAATACAGCCGAGAGAAACTCTCTGGCCGGCGATACGGCGACAACGGAGATCCCGCTCGCTTCCGATCTTTCAGCGAAGCTGACGCGAAAGGACGTTAGCCACGCGATCCGGAAAGTCGCAGACTGGCAGTTGAAAAAAGCTCGTGGAAACTTCAGTCAGGATTGGACGTTTGCGGCGCTCTATACAGGCTTCATGGCTGTACCTAAAGCGGCGAACGGCAAGAAATACCAGGACGCCATGTTGGAGATGAGCAAGGGGTTCCAGTGGCAGCTTGGCCCGCGTATCCAGCATGCGGACGATCACGCCATCGGCCAGACCTATCTCGATCTTTATTTCCATTACCACGACCCGGCAATGATTGCACCAACGCGGGAGCGAATGGATGCGGTGATGCTGCTTCCCGACGATGCGGAGAAGCCGCTGTGGTGGTGGTGCGACGCGCTCTTCATGGCGCCGCCCGTGCTGGCGAAGCTTGCCAGGGCAACCGGTGAGCGCAAGTACCTGGACTTCATGGACCGCGAATGGTGGATTACCTCCAGCCTTCTCTATAGTCCGAAGGATCAACTCTTCTTTCGCGACAAGTCGTTCTTTGGCGCGCACGAAGCAAACGGAAGCAAAGTTTTCTGGACGCGTGGCAACGGCTGGGTATTCGCCGGGCTGGCGCGTGTGCTGGCTGAGATGCCCGCAGACTACCCATCGCGGCCCCGCTATGTTGCCCAGTTTCGTGAGATGGCCAGTGAGATCGCCTCCCTTCAAGGGGCGGACGGACTGTGGAGAGCGGGCCTGCTGGATCAAGCCGACTATAAACTTCCAGAGAACTCCGGTTCCGCTTTCTTTACCTATGGATTTGCTTACGGAATCAACTCCGGAACTCTCGATCGTAAAAAGTACAAACCCATCGTGGAGAAGGCATGGCGCGGGCTGCTTTCTCATGTCTATGAGGATGGCCGATTGGGCTGCATCCAGCCCGTGGGAGCGGCCCCCGGCGCTTTCACTGCGACGTCGAGCTATGTGTACGGCACTGGGGCATTTCTTCTCGCGGGATCGGAAGTATACCGTCTTGCCCGCTGATTCAGAATAAGAGAGGATCTCGCATATGGTTCGGCATTCGCAATGTGCAAATTCGTCATCGCTTGGCCCCGCTGCGCGGACCACACAGTTCATTCTTCTGTGGGCAATCGGTCTGGCGATCATTTGCGCTGCGCATCAGCCGGGCGCATGGGCTCAGCAGTTGCGCCTCACCAACCCGTTGAACATCGAACGCACCGAAGAAGCAGTCGAGATTCCGCTTGAACAAGTCGCTGAACGGCTGCACGTTTCCCTGGCGCAGTTGCAGTCTCTCATCGCCACCAACACTGCTACTCATCAGCGCATCCCAAGCCAGCTCTTCAGCGATCGGCCTGGCGCCGATCCGGATACTCTTCTCCTGCTCGTAAAGCTGCCGGCCAAAGGAAAAGTGAACATTGCGCTCAGTTTGGATTCCGCGGCGCCGCCTCAGGAGCCTCTGGTATTCGGGCGTGCGGTTCCGGAGCGCAAAGACGACTTTGCCTGGGAGAATAAGGTTGTAGCCTATCGAATCTATGGCCCGGCATTAGAGGCGACAGGCGAGATTTCTTCTGGAATCGACGTGTGGTCGAAGCGCATTCCGAATTTTGTTGTGGACAGCTTCTACAAGCAGGATCACCAGGCAGCTCTCACCCACAATTCGGCCCTGTCGTATCACAAAGACAACGGAATAGGACTTGACTCCTATGATGTGGGCAAGACACGAGGTTGCGGAGGCACTGCCGTCTGGGCCGACGGCAAGCTGAGCGTTTCGAAGAACTATACGGCAGCCAGAGTCATTGCCGCGGGGCCGGTCCGTTTTGAGTTTGAGGTGAGTTATGCGCCGTGGCAAGCGGGCGGAAGAATGGTCACTGAAACGAAGTGCATTACTCTGGATGCCGGTTCCCATTTGAATAGGATCGCATCGACCTTCACGTTTGACGGAGACCGGCCCCTTGACTTGGTGGCTGGTATCGCGATCCACAAGGGAGCCGATGTTACATTGCCCACCGGAGGAAGCATTGCTTCCGTGTGGGACACCCCGCAGGATCCGTCGGCCGGCAGGATTGCAACGGGCCTGGTGTCGCTGCCTGCCGAACACTCGAAGACAATGACCGCTGCGGATCATGCGCTGATGCATTTTGAGCGGCGCTCGGGTGAACCCTTTACATACTTTGCCGGGGCGGCCTGGTCCAAGGCCGATATGCCGGCTCAGGCAGATTGGAATGCCTATCTGGTCAAGTTTCAGCAATTGCAGGAACACCCCGTTTTGATTGCGTGGATAGGCCAAAACTGAGAAGGTGGGCCGGTTAAGAAGTAGCGAAATGGTCAAAAAATGCGCCTGCCCACGAGGAGCAGGCGCACAGGATAGAAGCAATGACTGGTTAGAAGGTGAGCCGGCCGCCCACCTGGAGGATGAGTTGTGTGCCTGCCGCCGAGGTGATCTTTCCGTAGTTGCCCGACGCGAGGCTTGCGGTGGGGTTGTTGAGACTCACCCAGTTGAGGATATTGGTGGCCTCGCCGCGAAGCTGGAACACCATTCCCCGCTCGAACTTAATGTTGCGGAAGAGCCCCAAATCGACATCCCTGAACCCAGGCCCATAGAGGCTGCTGCGGCTTACGTTGCCGTCCGCGCCATCGGGGCCGATGCCCCCAGCCACGCCGGGCCCGTTCGCTGTGTAGGCTGCCGTATTAAACCACTCGGTCAGCACGCTGTTGTTGGCGCAAACCCGGCAGCGGTGCGGGTCAAGCACGGGGTTAACGCCGGCAACCGCATCGGGGCGTTGATTGCCGGTGCTGTCAAAGCTCCTGTTGGACCCCGTGCCGCCGCCGTTCTACAAGCGGGCGAAAAAGTAGTTGAATTTATCAATATGCCGGCATTTTTAGGCTGATTTTTAAGTTAAATGGAACGCTAAATGACTCACCGTTGTGACCAGATTCCCCATAGGCTCTCCGTGGTTTTGTCCCGTAACTGATTTATTTTTCTTTTGTTTAACTCCGAGGTGGTTTCCAGTTCGCAGTTCCGCTTTTGCGCCGCGGGGTAGGAGGGGGTGGGGGGGTAGGAAATCCGTTTTGGCGGCGAAGACCGAGGGAGCCATTCCGGGGATGCTTTTCGGGAGCTTGCGTCCCGGCGGCATGGCGTCTTCGCTCTTCCTCTCAACTTTCATTGTGCGCCGGTGGAGGAGTATTTTCGGCAAAGGCGCTGTGGTTCGAGTCCCGTGGGCGGTTGAGCGATCCCAGGTCTCAAGAACGAGACCTGGGGCACCCGGTCTGGCGAGGGGTCAGACATGGGCCACCCGCCCAAGGTCGTCTATTTCGAGAGTCCGCAAAGCCTCCGGATCGCCGAGCGAAGTCTTTGGTCTGTAAATTCCTCCATTTCCGCGATACTGAAGGGCTCGTACGCTTTTGACAGGATCGTGCAGTGCGTGTGCTGCACGCCGAACCGGATCACCCAACCCTTGAACGCTCTGTTTTCACCCTTGTTCATTTACAACATCATGCGAGCTGGTTAGTGAAGTTCACTCATCCGTAAGAGTGCTGCTAGAGCATACCAAAGCTGCTTAATCAATTCTTCAGGGGCTCTGTCCGGTTTGTAACCCAACTCGGCCAGTTCGTCATCAGATGGTCTGCGCTTCAGAACAGTTTCGAGAATAGCGGGAAAATCGATGCTGGTCTTCCCCCGCATTTTCTCCCGGACGGAATGAAAGAGTGAAACCGCTTTGACGACCCGCCTATGAGTCTCATCAAGCTTCTTTGATTCCGCCGATTGCGCTATTTCTGCTCCCACTTCTGCTTCCCTCCTTTCGGCTGAATGCTGTGGACTTCACGTCAAATTCCGCGCGGGCGATGATACAGGGACAAAGCGGCGTCGAAGAGCAAACCAGTTCCGTAGCCACAGGCTCCGTCCGTCTGCCCGCGAAGTCAGTCAGATTTTGATTTGGCGGCCCCTTGGCCTTGGTGCCTGCCAATGTTGTCTATTTTGCAAGTCCGCAAAGCCTCCGTATTGCTGACCGAAGCCTATAGTCTGAGAGCTCCTCCAGTTCCGCGATGGTATAGCGCGGGTGCGTCCTTGACAGGATCGTGCCCTGCGCGTCCTGTATGCGGGGCCGGACCATAGGCCTAACATCTTTGTCGAAGATCGCTGAACAGCCGGAAAATTCCTCTTTCACGATGCGGTTGATTCTTGCCACGTGTCGATCGAATACTGTCCCGAAACATTGCACGACAGACTCTGACTTGCCGCATTGCGGCATTGATCGGTACGCGATGCCATTTGGCAATAACGCGCTATTTAGGTTCCAGTCATTTTTGAAGCAGACGCGAGTATTTGATCTGCTCGGAGCCAAGAATCAGGTAAGTGGCTGAGAACATTGGATATCGCGTATCTCTGTGATTCGCATAAGCAACACTTGGCGGAATGAATGCGTTTCGTATGCGCAACTAGGTTCCCTGAACAATCAAATGCGAGACCACCCCTGCCCCCGCGTGGACGATTGACGCTCAATGTCGCACGGGGGGACGCTTCAACCAACTCGAGGAACCATCAACGAAATTTAACGGACCGTTGCTTAGAAGCAACTGAGATGCGAATAAGTTTGGCAATTCATTGGAATCACAGAAAAAGTGGAAACGTTAGCTCAAGGCAAGATTACGAAGGATCAAGGCCGCTATGTTGTGCTAAAGCAACAAAATAAACTGATCGCTCAAGCGAACTGATTTAAAGCCCTAGTATCCCCGCAGCGCCCATTAGCGCTTAAGAGGAGATTTATCGATGGTTAAGCATGCTGCTCACAACCTAGTCCTTGCCCTGACGCTCTTAGCCTTAACTGTGCCCGCTGGCAGCGCCTTTGCTCAATCCACCACTACAACCCCCACCCCGTCGTCTCCCATCGGAACTAATCCCGAGCCACAGAGCACGACCGAATTGATCATTCTCCAGATCCTCCAATTAGCATAGAATGTCTGGAGAGCACAGGCTTAAGCTGGCTGCCCGAATAGGGAGAGAAGATGCACTTGACCGGCATAGATCTTCTGTTTTGGGCGGCCGGCTTTGTAGCCAACGTCGTATTGCTGGTGGTTCTTTGGGTCCGTCATCGCGCGGCGACATTTCCATTTTTCACGCTTCTCATCGCCAACAATGTCATAGGAGCAGTCGTTCTGTATTTCGTTGTCCTGATGGGCAGCAAGCATGCATATCTCATTGCGTACCTCTCGTTGGCTAGTCTTGACCTAATCTTGCAGCTTTGCGTTGTATACGAGATGGCATCGCACGTCTTTCGCCCACTCGGCTACTGGGCACCAGATGCCAGGGTCAGACTTGCTTTGATCGTCCTTGCGAGTATTGCGATCGGAGCGGGCCTCACGTGGCTCTCAGCAATTCCGCCCGCTCACACGCTGCTACGCACGATCCTGATTCGAGGCGATTTCTTTTCCGCCGTGTTGATGACGGAGCTCTTCGCGGGGATGGTGGCGCTCTCGGCAACCATCAGACTCCCATGGAGGACTCACGCGGCGAGGATTGCGCAAGGCCTTGGGTTCTACTCATTCGTTTGTATTTTGATCGAAGCAGGCCATAGTTATCTCGGAATCGATCACAACATAAGGATCTCTGCCGACCTCACATATTTTCGCATGCTCACTTACCTGGTCTGTGCGGGCTATTGGATCGTAATGCTTTGGCTTGACGCTCCAGTTCCCAAAGCGCTTCCGAAAGAGATGGAGCGACATCTGCTAGCACTGCAACGGCAGGTTGAAGCCTACCTCCAGCGTCTTCGGACATTGAGAGGATAGTATGCGTGCCACTTATTTCTTTTTAGTGCTGTCAGTCTTCCTCCTCGCGCTGTTGACCCTGGTGGTCCACTATTATCTTCGGCGAATTCGGACTGAGAAACATCCATACGGAAGCTGGGAGAAGCTCCTCGGCAGGCTTTCGGCAGTTAATCGGGAAAATGTAGCTTTGATCGCGTTATCCCTGGTTGACGAATTCGGGCAAAGGCGAGGAGACGAGAATGACGTAAATTTCGACGAAGTCGAGATATGGTCGATGATTGGTGGGATAAAGGGGCTTGAAACTCTTGAACGAAATTGCGCGGTCCTCGTTGATCTGGTCTTTTACGTTCAGCAGTGGTATCCGGAGGCACTGGCCATTGCCGAACAACTCAGGCTGAACGCTCGCGAGATTGAGTGGCATATTGGACGGCTGAAGAGCGCGGCCAAGGCCGGCAGGGCCGAAAAGGCATTCCCGGAACACGCGGAAGAGGTAGTTGTAATCTATTACGTGATGACCCGCCGAGTGCTGGCGCTCTATGAGGAGTGGAACCTCCCCGGGCTTGTAGAACTCCAAAGGGCTCTATAGCGGTGCCCGATCACGTTCGATGCGATCAAGCTTGAATGCCCGTCTTGTAAACAACCCCGAAACTGTCCCAATCACCTCCACTTCCCGTCTATATTTCCATCGCCGGTCGTCGTTTGGTTCCGGTGACAGCATATGCGGCACAAGCGTCAACCACTCAGCCTTCTTGTCCAGTTCGCAGAAGCCGCAGAAGTATCCATTTCGGGTAAACAGAAAATAGATTGGACGATTAAATTCGTTCGTCCAATCCTTACGGCTGGCAATAGCTCGCTTCTGCGAATCGATCAGGACGATGGATCCGGCGAGAATCATTGGCTCCATGGTACGGTCGTACTTGCCAATAATACCGCGGTGAAAATCGGGCGTTAGTATCTTGCGGTCGGATTGAAGAAGCATTGTTTGTTGCGGAAGAGGATCGGTGATCAGGTTGTCGGGCACCCAAGCCCTCGCAAGCTTCTCTAGAGGACCCTCCGCCAGTAGGAGCGTGGAATTGGGGCTGGATGCTTGTAGCAACTGTGCGGAACCTTCATTCGACCCGGGGCAAAAGGAAAGCAACTGGTCCGTCGAGAGATTGTAGATATAGGCGAGCACGATGAGCTTGGTCGCAGACAGCCCACGATTCTCGCGCTCTACCCGGTTAAGCCAGCTTGCCGAGATTCGATACGCATCATTGCCCCACTGTTGTGCAACCTGCGCGCAGCGGTCCTCTGTCCCTCGCAACGTGAGCTTCAATTGGTTTCGAATATCGCGGAGCTGCGTACCGATTCCTTTCGGTAACGACTTATCCGTCAGCGAATTAGTCGTGCACGCGGTCCATTGAGGAATCAGAGACAAAGCTCCCTCCTTCCTCCGGCTTTGATGGTTCCGTCTTCAGATTCAGCGTTTCTCAAAAGATTGGCCGTTGAGCTACAGTTTCGTCTACATTTGGGATTTTGCAAGTTGGAAAATGCCGTAAGCTGTTGACAAGATTGGTCGGGGAGAGAGGATTTGAACCTCCGACCCCCTGGTCCCGAACCAGGTGCTCTACCAGGCTGAGCCACTCCCCGAACGTGGGTTGCAGGAGCGTATCGATTGGGGCGCGGCCTGGCGCGTTTGACCCCCTGAATGCGCTTCGACCAGTGTAGCAGAATTCCGGGTGCCGCAAAGGCAGGTTCCCAGGCGGATTCGATTGCCAGAAACCTTGGGACTCGTCTCTCAGCGCGATTGGCGCTACGGGGCCTCAACGCTACGGAGCCTCAGTGCTACTGAGCCTCTGAAGGATCGTCTGCATCCGAAACGTCGAGGTCTACAAAGGTAGCGGCGCTGTGCGCAAGCCCTGGAGCATAGCAGTTGCCATCGGTGTCGTAGTTCTTTGGGCAGGCTCGGCTGAACCGCGTGCGCCGAGGAGACTGGGCATATTGCCAAACCACCACATCGTTCGAATGAAACAAGGGAAGTCCCGCCAGCGGCGAATTGCGCGTTTCAGTGCATCCCGGCGATGGAGGACATTGATCGTTCGCGACCCAGAGCGCCAACTTTTGCGGATCGGCGCCGGGCGCGGCGGACTTATGGGTGGATGCCGCTCGCGCCGCTTCTCGCTCCAAAATGTCTTGCGCGGTGCTGATGGTGCTGTTCCCATCTCGCACATCCACGCCTGAACAGTAGATGCCGGCTCGGTCGCCGCCGCTCCTGACTCCGTCAACCCAGGCGAAGAGATAGGCGGCCTGTTCGGGCAGCAGGCGTCCGCCTTCCTCCTGATCCAGGAAGATCAGAAGATTTGTCCCAAAGCCTTCCCTCGCGGCTGCGGCTATGGCTGCTTTGCCGTCCATTGCGCCCACGGCAGCCGGATCATTCCTCTTCAACTCGGAGTCAAGGCGGCCGTTGAACAGAACCAGAAAACCAAAGCCATGCTGCTTCAGGAGCGATCGTTTTCCGGTCCACGTGTTCTGCGTTTCTCCGGGAGGATTATTCAGCCAATAGCTCGTATAGCGGAAGCTCTGGCGCAGCGCGGAAAGAGTTGAATCTCCTGGATATTCATTCCGGTCAAATCCCAGGTAAGACTGCTGTGAAGCGCAGCAAGCGGCTCCCTGGGCAATGGAGAGCGTCAAAAGAATGCGCGTGAATGTTTGCATCCGGTTCAGCGGCCGCCTTATCGGCGAATTCCGATCGTCGTTCATTGAGTTGCCGGCTGCGGGGCAGGTCACCACAAAGAGTCACCGGCCTATGCGCGCCCAGGGGGCACGCTTGCAGTCTCATTGCCGGCGGCATGATTCGTGCCTGCATTGCCCTTCTCGCCAGGGACGGCGCCGGGAAGAATCACGCGAAACGACGTGATATTTCCGCCGTTGAATAGGATACTGCGAAACCGAACGGTTCCTTCGTATTTCTGAATGATTCCCTTGGTGATCCAGAGGCCCAGCCCGGTGCCCTTACTTGATTTAGTGGTAAAGAACGGCTCGAAGAGATGCTTGGCGTGTTCCGGCGAGACTCCCGTCCCCGTGTCGCAAACGGAGATGCACAAGTCGGTGCGTCCGTTCATCTCGTTCCATCGTTCCCACATGCGCACGCGCAGTCTCCCTCCACTGGGCATTGCCTGGATGGCATTGCCAATGAGGTTGAAAAATACCTGCCTCAGCTCCACAGGGAAACCGCGGATGGCGCCGTCACTGAAATATTTCTTGTCGAGTTCAATCTTGCTGACGATCAAATGACGGCGCTGCAGTTGCAGCACATCGTCGATAAGGCCGGCGATCGACACGTTCTCAGGATGCTTGGACTCCCGGTAGAACCCCAGCGTCTGCTTGGTGATGTGACCCACCCTGGCCAGTTCTTCCTCTCCCAATTGGGCGTAGTACCGCGCTTCCTCATCCAGAGAGGGATGATTCCGAAGAAGATAGAATGCATTGGTAATCGCTTCAAGAGGGTTGTTGATTTCGTGGGCGATGATGCCGGCGACACGGCCCATGGCCGCCAGTCTCTCGGTCTGGCGCAGTGCCTCTTCAGCCCGCACTTGCGTTGTGATGTCGCGGTTGATTTCGAGAATCGTTCCGGCTTCCTTTTTTAACACCTGGCGGCTTGCAACCATCACCTCGCGGCCATCCCGCGTCTGCTGGACCAGGCATCCATCCCATCTTCCGGCCGTCATGAGCATCGACTCGATGCACGCAGCATCCGCGGGGAAATCCGTTTCCAGCAGATCATGCACAGGCTTGCCGATCACCTCGCTGCAGGACCAGCCATACAAAGCTTCGGCTCCCGCATTCCAATACTTCACTACGCCCGACAGATCTCTGACCAGAATCGCCTCGGATGCCAACTCCAGCAGGTCGGCGCGCTCTCTGAGAAGGCTCTCGCTCTCCTGCAACTGGCGAGTTCTCTGTTCCACCCGCTGCTCAAGCTCGAGATTCAGACTTTCGAGCTCTCTCGTCTTGCGATGCAAGTCAACGAATACCGAGACCTTGGCCCGCAACACCTCCGGCACCACGGGAACGGAGATATAATCCACGGCTCCGCTTTGATAGCCTTTGATCCTATCCAGGTCGCTCATGCGCACAGCGGAAATAAAAAGGATAGCCGTCTTTTGAAAGCGTGGATGCTGACGCATCATATCCGCCATCTCAAATCCGTTGATATCGGGCATGCTCACGTCGAGCAAAACCACAGCCACATCGTGCTTGAGGAGCAACGCCAACCCCTCCCGGCCGGAACGAGCTTTGATCAGATTCGCGTCCAGGCCGGCCAGAATGGCTTCGTAGCTAAGCAGCTTCGCCGGCTGGTCGTCGACCATCAGAATGTTGACTCTAAGCGATTCGTTCACATGCTCCCCCGGACGTCAGTCTCTCCCAATTTTTAAGCGAGCGTGAGTCGTGCCGCGATAAGCGCCTTTCACTTAGCGGTGCAGCCACATGCGCAACGCCGACAGCAGTTGTTCCGTATTCACCGGCTTGGCCAGATACTCTGAAGCGCCCGCCTCCAGGCACTTTTCCCGATCGCCTTTCATGGCCTTTGCGGTGAGCGCAATGATCGGCAGCCGCCGGAAACGGGAATTCTGGCGAATCACCTGCATGGTTTCGTAACCATCCATTTCCGGCATCATGATGTCCATCAGGACGATTCCAAGGTCCGGCGTTCTCTCAATTGTCGCGATCGCTTCGCGTCCGGTTCCCGCAGTCAGCACAGTCATGCCGCGACGCTCGAGAACGCTGCTGAGCGCAAAGATGTTGCGCACGTCGTCATCGACAATCAGCACCTTCTTGCCGACCAGCGCTTCATCGGATCGGTGCAGCCGATCCAGCATATTCTGCTTTTCAGGCGGCAGATCGGCCACCACACGGTGAAGGAATAGCGCGGTTTCATCCAGCAAACGCTCCGGAGATTCCACGTCCTTTACGATCACGCTGCGCGCCAGAGTGTGCAGCCTCGCATCCTCTTCCGGAGAAAGATCCTTGCCGGTAAATACCACCACCGGCAACTCATTCAGTGACGGTGTATCGCGGAGACGCTCCAGCACCTCAAAGCCGCTCATGTCCGGCAGCCGCAAATCGAGCACCAGGCAGTCGTACGCCTCATGATTGACCGCCTCGAGGGCTTCCATCCCGGTATCGGCGAAGCTCACATCGATGTCGTCGTAAGCGAGCAGCGCCTCGATGCTGAGTTGTTGCGCCGGTTCGTCCTCCACAACCAGGAGGCGCTTGCGGCGCGGCGCGGCATAAGTCTTGATGCGGGTAATTGCCGCGTTGAGCCCCTCCGTTGTAGTCGGTTTGGTCACAAAGGCGAAGGCGCCGCGCGAGAGGCCGTGGTGCCAATCTTCGTCCAGAGTCAACATCTGCACTGGAATGTGCCGAGTGCTGGGTTCCTGCTTCAGATGATTCAAAACAGTCCAACCCAACATGTCTGGCAAGAAAACATCCAATGAGATGGCGGTGGGCCGAAACTCCCTCGCCAGGGCGAGGGCATCTGCGCCGGTGGCCGCATGAAGAACTTTGAAGCCCTTGTCCCTCGAGAGGTCGCAGATCAGGCGCGCATAATGCACGTCGTCCTCGACAATGAGCAACACCTGGTCCCCAGTCTCCAGTGCGTCGCGGTCATCCTCGATTCGCTCCGGATGATGTTCGATTACGCTCACACTTGCAATCGGCAAAACAGAAGCAGTTCGCAGATGAGCCTCGCCCCGCACCAGGGACGCGGCCGCCGTAGGACCAACATAGGTCTGTGGCAGATAAAGAGTGAAGGTGCTGCCGCTGCCCGGCGTACTGTTCAACTGAATTTCTCCGCCCAGCAAACTCGCTAACTCACGGCTGATGGCCAGGCCAAGGCCGGTGCCCCCGTACTTGCGGCTGGTCCCTGCGTCGGCCTGCTGGAAGGCCTCGAAGATAATGCGCTGCTTATCGACGGGAATGCCAATTCCCGTGTCCGTCACGGTGAACGCGATTACAGAACCGCTTGCGCTTAGAATCGGATGGTCGTGTGTCCACCCGCCGGTCGCGAGTGAGACGCTCAACTGCACTTTGCCTTGCTCGGTAAATTTGAATGCATTCGACAACAGGTTCTTGAGCACCTGCTGCAAGCGTTTCGAATCGGTGACCAGGCTGCGCGACAAACGCGGGTCCGAATTGATCTCAAACGCCAGTTTGCGGCTGTCGGCCTCATGCCGGAAGGGTCGCGACACCATCTCGATGAGGCTGTTGAAGAACACTTCTTCGGCTTCCACCGATACCGTACCCGATTCAATTTTGGACAAGTCGAGAATATCGCTGATCAGGTTGAGCAGATCGGTTCCGGCCCCATGAATGGTGCGCGCGAATTCAACCTGCCTGCCGCTGAGATTGCCATCGGGATTCTCGGCGAGTTGTTGGCCCAGAACCAGAATGCTGTTGAGCGGCGTACGAAGCTCGTGGGACATATTGGCCAGGAACTCCGATTTGTATTTTGAAGTAAGAGCCAGTTCCTTGGCTTTTCCTTCCAGCGCGCCGCGCGCTTGCTCGATTTCCTGGTTCTTGCGTTCCACCTCGGCGTTTTGTTCGGCGAGCTGCTGCGCCTTTTGGGCCAACTGCTCGTTTGTCTGCTGCAGTTCCTTCTGCTGGGTCTGCAGTTCGGTTGCCAGTTGTTGAGACTGCTTAAGCAGACCCTCGGTCTGCATAGTCGCCTCAATGCTATTCAAGACAATGCCGATGCTGGAAGTGAGCTGCTCAAGGAAAGCGAGGTGAGAGGCGGTGAATGTGCTCAAGCTGGCCAACTCGATCACTGCCTTCACCCGATCTTCAAAGAGCACCGGCAGCACTATCACATTCCGCGGGATCGCTTCGAAAAGGCCTGACCTGATCGGAACGCTGTGACTGGGCATATCGGTGATCAGCATGCGCCGCTTCTCGGCTGCGCATTGTCCGATCAGTCCCTCGCCAATCTTGATCCTCTCCAGATGACCTTCGTCCGTGCTTGCATACGCCGACAGCAGAACCATGCTGTTGGATTCCTCTGACTCCATCTGGTAGAGCACGCCTTGTTGCGCATTCACCAGCGGCGAGAGTTCAGACAGCAGCATCCGGCCCACTGTCGTGAGTTCCCGCTGGCCTTGCAGCATGGCTGTAAACCTGGCCAGGTTCGTCTTCAACCAGTCTTGCTCGGTGTTACGGTCTGTTGTCAGCCGCAAGTTGTCAATCATCGTATTCAGGTTGTCTTTCAGGTCCGCCACCTCGCCGCTTGCTTCCACTTGGATGGAGCAGGTAAGGTCGCCCTTGGTCACGGCGGTTGCCACTTCGGCCATCGCACGCACCTGGTTCGTCAGGTTATCGGCAAGCAGGTTTACGTTGCCTGTCAAATCTTTCCACGTGCCGGAAGCGCCGGGGACGTTGGCCTGGCCGCCAAGCCGGCCTTCGACGCCCACTTCGCGAGCCACGGTGGTTACCTGGTCGGCAAAGGTAGCCAGCGTATTGGTCATGTTATTGATCGTTTCAGCCAGCGCGGCCACTTCGCCCTTGGCGTTGACTGTGAGCTTTCTCGTCAGTTCACCGTTGGCCACGGCAGTAACTACCTTGACGATACCGCGGACCTGCTCAGTGAGGTTCGCGGCCATCACGTTCACGTTATCGGTTAGATCCTTCCACGTCCCTGCAACTCCCGGCACCTGCGCCTGGCCACCGAGCTTGCCTTCCGTTCCCACTTCGCGCGCAACGCGAGTGACTTCGGCGGCGAACGCGTTGAGCTGATCCACCATCGTATTGATCGTGTTCTTCAGCTCGAGAATTTCGCCCTTCACATCCACTGTGATTTTGCGGGAAAGATCGCCGCGCGCCACCGCTGTTGTCACTTCCGCGATGTTTCGCACCTGGCCTGTCAGATTACCCGCCATGGCGTTGACTGAGTCGGTAAGATCCTTCCAGGTGCCCGCGACTCCGGGCACGTTGGCTTGTCCGCCCAGGCGGCCCTCGCTACCCACTTCGCGCGCAACACGCGTCACTTCCGCCGCAAACGAGCGAAGCTGCTCGACCATTGTGTTCAGAGTTTCTTTGAGTTGCAGAATTTCTCCGCGCACATCGACAGTGATCTTCTTCGAAAGATCGCCGTTGGCGATTGCGGTTGCAACCTCGGCAATGTTTCTTACTTGGCCGGTAAGATTACTGGCCATGAAGTTTACGTTATCGGTCAGATCCTTCCACGTGCCGGCAACGCCCGGCACCTGCGCCTGGCCTCCGAGTTTTCCGTCCGTGCCCACCTCGCGCGCCACGCGAGTTACTTCGCCGGCAAAGGCATTCAGTTGGTCCACCATGGTATTGATGGTGTTCTTCAACTCCAGAATCTCGCCCTTAACGTCAACGGTGATCTTGCGCGATAAGTCGCCACGCGCTACAGCTGTCGTTACTTCCGCAATGTTTCTCACCTGGCCGGTCAGGTTTCCAGCCATCGAATTGACGGAATCGGTCAAATCTTTCCAGGTTCCGGCCACGCCCGGCACGTTGGCTTGGCCGCCCAATCTTCCTTCGCTGCCCACTTCGCGGGCCACGCGCGTCACTTCGCCGGCAAACGCATTTAGCTGATCGACCATCGTATTGATGGTCTCTTTCAGCAGGAGAATCTCCCCGCTCACATTCACTGTGATCTTCTTCGATAAGTCGCCGCTGGCAATGGCCGTCGAAACTTCCGCGATATTCCGCACCTGCCCCGTCAGATTGCTGGCCATCGAGTTAACCGAATCGGTCAGATCCTTCCATGTGCCGGCGATGCCAGATACCTGCGCCTGTCCTCCGAGTTTGCCGTCCGTTCCAACTTCGCGGGCCACGCGAGTCACTTCAGAAGCGAAGGCGCGCAGTTGATCGACCATCGTATTGATGGTGTCCTTCAGTTCCAGAATTTCGCCTCGCACATCGACTGTGATCTTGCGCGATAGGTCGCCGCGCGCAACGGCGGTTGAAACCTCGGCGATGTTTCTCACCTGGCCGGTCAGGTTGCTGGCCATAGAGTTCACCGAATCGGTAAGGTCCTTCCAAGTACCGGCGACGCCGGGCACCTGCGCCTGACCACCGAGCTTTCCCTCCGTGCCGACTTCTCGCGCCACGCGCGTAACTTCGCCGGCGAACGCGTTCAGCTGATCGACCATCGTGTTGATGGTATTTTTGAGTTCCAGAATTTCACCCTTCACATCGACAGTGATCTTGCGGGACAAGTCGCCCCGTGCCACAGCCGTAGTCACTTCGGCAATGTTGCGTACTTGGCCGGTGAGGTTTCCCGCCATGGAGTTGACCGAGTCAGTCAGATCCTTCCAGGTGCCGGCCACGCCGGGCACATTGGCCTGCCCGCCGAGTCTTCCTTCCGTGCCCACCTCGCGCGCCACGCGTGTCACTTCGCCCGCAAACCGGTTCAGCTGGTCGACCATCGTGTTGAGCGTTTCCTTGAGCTGGAGAATCTCGCCTCTCACGTCCACCGTGATCTTGCGCGACAAGTCTCCGTTGGCGATGGCTGTTGCGACTTCGGCAATGTTTCTCACCTGGCCGGTAAGATTGCTGGCCATGAAGTTAACGTTATCCGTTAGGTCCTTCCACGTGCCGCCAACGCCCGGCACTTGTGCCTGGCCGCCCAGCTTGCCTTCGGTACCCACCTCGCGGGCCACGCGAGTTACTTCGCCCGCGAAGGCATTCAGTTGATCCACCATGGTGTTGATGGTGTCTTTCAATTCCAGAATTTCGCCCTTCACGTCTACGGTAATCTTGCGGGAAAGATCGCCGCGAGCCACGGCGGTCGTTACCTCGGCGATGTTTCTCACCTGGGCAGTCAGGTTTCCGGCCATTGCGTTTACTGAGTCCGTCAGATCCTTCCAGGTGCCGGCCACGCCCGGCACCACGGCCTGCCCGCCAAGTTTGCCGTCCGTGCCCACCTCGCGCGCCACGCGCGTCACTTCTGAGGCGAAGGACCGCAGCTGATCCACCATCGTATTGATGGCTTCCTTGAGCTGCAGGATTTCGCCGCGGACGTCGACCGTGATTTTGCGGGAAAGATCACCGCTGGCCACTGCGGTTGCCACTTCCGCGATGTTGCGCACCTGACCGGTCAAGTTACTGGCCATGGAGTTAACTGAGTCAGTCAAATCCTTCCATGTGCCCGCAACGCCTGGCACTTGCGCCTGTCCTCCGAGCTTGCCGTCGGTGCCCACTTCGCGGGCCACTCGGGTTACCTCGGCGGTAAAGACGCCTAACTGCTTAATCATGGTGTTCACAATCTTGGCGGAGCGCAAAAACTCGCCTTCGAGCGGCCTCCCGTCTACATCCAGTCTCACGGTTTGGGTCAGATTACCCTGGGCCACAGCGGCAATGGCTCGAGTCACTTCCGTGGTCGGCCTCAAGAGGTCCTCGACCAAGGTATTCACTGAGACTTCCATCTCCCCCCATGCGCCCCGGAGCTGCTGGAAACGAATTCGTTCGCGGGTCTTACCCTCTTTGCCCACCGCCTGCCCTACCCGGTTCAACTCATGCGCCATCTGCTCGTTTGCGGCGATGATGTCGTTGAAGGTGTCCGCAACTTTCCCTTCCAAACCGGTCCACACCACGGGCAGCCGAACCGAGAAGTCGCCGTCGCGCATGGTCTGCAGCGCGGCCAGAATCGATCCAAGAGCGGTCGGAGCCTCTTCCCCGGGAGCTGGAGGGGGGGCGACAGCGACATGGCCATTCCCATCGGGAACAGTATGATTGGTGGGCATGCTGCCAGCGGCTTCACGACGGATCCTCTTCATGTTCATGGGTGCACTCCTCGACGGAAAATAAACACCGTGGATTGAATGGGTTAACCAAACAGGACCGAGACGATCACAGCTGTCGATCTACCCCAGCGGCAGCTGTTTGTCGTCGCGCGGCATCCTGATAGTGGCAAGATTTGTGATGCATCCTTCGCAAGCCGAGTTGTATAGAATTGACCAGCTTTTATGATCAATTCGGTACTCACGGGTGGCACGATCCTCCGAGCCGTACGACGCGGCGCTGCATTGCTTTGCCTCACAGCTCACTCCGCTTTGATCGGACGCCACGCCAATACAGGAACAGCCCTGTCAACACCGAAGCAGCCGTGCCCCCAACCAGCTTCAGTTCAAATCCCAGTTTGTTTGAGGAGTCGCCCGGCGGCACCAGCGAAACCAGAATGCCGATCAGGACGACCAGGAATCCCAGACTGCCGGCAATCCAAACGCCGGGCAGCCCTCCGGGCACCAGCACGGCGTGTTCATTCGCATTGCGATCTTTTCGGCGCGCCAGTTTGATGACCGCAGCGAACATGTAGAGAAAGGGAATGAAATAGAGAATGATGCCGGCATCAATCAGGAATTGATAAGCGCCGCGCGTCGTCTCATTGATCTGGCTTCCCAGCAGAATCGCGCCGGAGATCAGGGCCTGCACCAGAATAGAGATGTAAGGGGTCTTCCAGCGAGGATGAATCCAGCCGAACGGGGCGGGCAGGTAGCGATCGATGCCAACGACAAAGGGTACGCGCGCAATGCCGGCCACGGTACTGCCAACGCCGCCGGCGTTGCCCACGGTCACCAGCATAGCCGCCAGCACTCCGAGGAAGCCGACCTTAAGCGCGACCGCCCCCACCGTAATGGCGTTGAACACGCCGCTTTGAGGATCGAGATCGGCGGCCGGCACGAGCGACAGAATTGCAAATGTTCCCACAATGTACATCAGGGCAATCAGAGCACCTGCGCCGAATACGGCTCGCGGCAGTGTGCGGCGCGGATCGCGCACCTCTTCGCTCATGGCAGATACCAGTTCCAGCCCGGTGAAAGCGAACGCAATCTGCGACCAGAAATTGACCGTGTCCCAGTTCCACACAGGCAACATATTGGAGGCTGTGAAATGGGTGGCGGAGCCTTGCCGCCAACAGACAATCGCAGCCACGCCTGCCAGCATCATCAGAGGCGCATATGTACCGACTCCGCCCGCGTTCTGCAGCCACTTGCCGATGTTCAATCCGATGATGTTCAAGACCACGGCGACCACAAGCAACGAGAGAGAGACGGTCAGCAGAAATGTCCGGTCTTGCGAGAGCGCGGCGCCGCGTCCGCCCATGATGTATGCGGCCATGGAGGCGCTGGCAAGCAGCAGCCCAGGGAAATAAAAGACGGTATAGATCCAGTAGGTCCATCCGGCCACAAACCCGTGAAAGGGTCCAAAGGCTTCCCTTGACCAAACATAAAGGCCCCCTTCTTCCGGAAATCGGGAAGAAAGCTCATTGATCACCAGCGCGCCCGGCACAAAAAAGAAAACCGCGGCCAGCACCCACAAGCTGATCGAGGAAGTACCGTTGTGCCCCGCGGCGGCGATCCAGCGAGGCCCCAATACCGTGGCAATATTGAACAGCAGCACATCCCAAAAGCCCATCGATTTGCGCAACTGCGATTTGGTTTCGAGCGGGTTCGATGCAGACGTGGTCATTGAGTCACCTTAGACCTCGAATGGGCTTTTCGTGCATTCGGAAATCATAAAGGAGAAGGCTTGCGGGGCCCTCAAACGCAGCAAACGGGAAGAATGCGCCGAGGCATGTCTGGCCTCATCGAATTCTTGCTTGAACGCCTCAACTTCGCGGGTCCGTGCAGCTCAGCCTGGCTGACGAGGATATTTCCCCGCCGCGCTGTCCCGCCGGCGGAGGCAATAGGAAATGAACAATTATGGCCAACTCTATAATTTATTCCTGTCTCCGAGCTACGATCTCGAACGAAAATTTTAATTCATCTTTGAGCTTGAGCGCGCCTCCGGCCACTGACACCGGCTTGACGCCGTAACCGGACTGGCTCAGCGAGAACTCGCCGGACGCCCGCAACATGCTCCCCATCCACGTCACCCGCGTGGTAAGCGGTTCACTGCGGCTCACCCCATGAAACGACAAGGACCCATTGAGCAACGCGGAATAAAGCGAGTCGCCAATCTTAGTGACCGAAATGTCGGAAGCATCATAGAGAATCGCGGGAAACTTTGCCGTCTCCAACACATCCTGATTCATGATGCGCTTGATTTCGCGGGAATCTTTGTCGCCTATGTCATCCTGCACTGTGAGCGACGAGGACTTGATGGCAAGATGAAAGGAGCCGGCTTTGAGCTGCTCGGGATCGAATCGCATTTCCCCGCTGAAGTCACGAATGCCAATAATTGGATTGTGCCCCATTGCGGACAGCATGCCGGCCGCAAACGCGCGCACCGTGAAACGGCTTGCCCGGCCGTCAATCACGAAGCGATCAGCGGCTGTCTCAGCCGTTTCCGCAGATGTCGTCGCAACCTGAGTCATGCATTCCTCTCCGCCGCCGCAAGGGGCCGCGCACGCGCGAGTCATCCGGAATTGCGCGGCTTCCGGCCGTCCTCCGGTTACATTGCCCGCAACTTGAAGTACCGCTCGATATCTGGAATCGCGGCATTGGCCAGATTGCCGACTCCCAGTTGAGACATGTATCGGCGGACAACCGGATTCGTAATGATCAGTCCGGCCCCAAAGACCATCAACGCTACGCCGCCGAGCAGATAAAGCGTGCTCTTGTCGCCCGCGGTTTCATTCTCAATGCGATCCATCAACTCCATCGCCACGGCTCATCTCCTTTCGGTTGCAAAAATCAGTTCACTGGATTGGTTTGAGCCTCATCCAGAATTTTTCCGATGAGATTCGCAACCACGTTCGCGGCCTCCTGTACGGCAGCTTCTACTGGAGCGCTCAAGCCCATCTTCCCCTCTTCGCCGCCAAAGGTAGCCGGCTCACATCCCACCAGCAATACGCGCTTCAGCGGCCCATGCATGGCGGCGGCCATGCGCAGCACGTTCATGGGATTCATGCCATGCGGCTCCACGAAATTGCCTTGCTGCAGAGCCGCTGCTGGATCGCTTAGATCCGGCTCGACCACATACACGGTGCCCGGCGCTTCACCATGAGGAAACGCATCGATAAGGATGGTCGTTTCATAGCCGTCCTGCAGCGCAAAGGCGAGATCGAAACCGCGAATGCCGAAGTCGGCGACGCGGACTGAAGCCGGCAAAGTTTCGGTTGCAAGCAGCCGCGCCACCTCAACCCCAAAACCGTCGTCCCCAAGAAAGATATTCCCAATTCCCGCCACCAGGATGCGCGGCTTCTGGATCACCCTACTTTGCCGTTGTTCCTCGATGGGCAGCGGCTCGACCTCAGCCGCATCGAAGAAAAAGCGGTGGCCTGGATGCCGCAGCAATCCCAGATCGCGTCCAGGGTCGTCGTCGAGAACAACACAGACATGCGATTTTCCTTCGTAGTCCTGCTCAATGCTTTCGATGGTCGCGATCTGTCCGCGCAGTGCGATGTCCAGAATGTCTCCGCCTTTACGGGGAAAAATGCGCACGCGATCGCCGGTCTTGACCTCCTTGCCGCCGATGTCGATGCGCTGAACAGCGGAGCTGTCTTCGAGCAATTGCCACTCCCATTCGTTCATTGCGCCTCCTTGAGCGAGGGGCGAAGTCCCCGCAATGCGCCATGCAGCTTCATGAATTGCTCCGGCGGCATGCTCTCAGTCCGTTCAAGAATCTCGCGGGCATGCTCGTCCGATTGCCGCATCTCACGCTTCTCTTCGTCGGTCATAGTTAGAATGCGCAGCGACAGTATCTCGTCGATCTCGGTCCCGTCAAACAGGCTGCCTGGGCTCTCGGGAGCGATTTGAGGGTAGTCGTAGAGGATGATCGGCGACGAAAGCATCGCGTCCCGCGCGCCATCTTCTCCCACCAGCACCGGCCAGGTTCCAAGATTGGTGCATTCCGCTGCCAGGTCGCTCAAGTCTTGCGGAGGGTCGAGCAAAGAAACAAACTGACCTCCATCCGCGCCAAGGATCGTGTGCGCAGACACCACGGAATGCATCAGCGCTTCGGCGCGGCTCGTGAGCTGCTGCGTGGTTCCATCCAAAGTCAGATTGTGCAGGCGCACAGTCGCTTTAATCAAATTATTCCGGCATGCCTTCAATTCGACTTCGACCGACCCCGACACCGTTTCCCAGGTACGCAGGACGATTCCTTCGATCATGCCGCTCTGGTTGCGCAGCGGCTCAAGCTCCCGCTTGAATGGAAACTCGAAGAACAAACTCCGATGCAACGAAAAGGCCGCTGGACGCAGGGTGGGCAGGCATACCTTGCGCTCGCAGGCCTCCTGCCATGGAACGAATGTCCGGCCCTCGACGACCAACTTATCGACCAACTCAAATTCAGGCTCGCCTTCGGTCGGAAGTTCGTCCAGGGGTTCGGTGAGCCTTGCGACGGAACGATTGACAACCTGCAGAAATCGGATTTCTATATCGAGTTGCGTGGATGAGTCAGCCTGCAGCAGGCATTCGGTCTGCATCATCCACGCATCGGAGCCTTCTTGTTGTTCGCTGTAGCTTCGCGGGCACAGCACCCCGAAATTCCAGCGTTGCTGATTTTTCACGGAAGACGCGCGATAGGGATAGAGCATGTATCCCTCATAGAGCACCGCCTCGGCAATCTTCTCCACGCATTCCAGATTCATGAGACCACTGTCTCCTCAACGGGCAACACTCTCTCCAGAGCCTGTTCCCAGGTGGGGATTCCGTGCTGCATCTTGTATTGGTACAAACGGTCGAACACGTCCCTGCGCAGGGTCAGCCAAGCGGAGTTGGGATAATAGGAATCCATCATTTGCCGCCAAACGCTTTGGGGAAGCTTGAAGGTCGTTTCCTGTTCCCACGAGATCGGCGCCACCTGCAGCGCGCCGTCCTCGCCAGCATAGAAGACGGTGCCGCTGAACATCAGGCGAAGCGGTATATCGCCGCCGATCAGGCCTTCGAAATACTTTGTAGAAGCCACGTTGAAGTCGAAGGTGCATGGGACCAGAAGATCGGTCAATGTGCTACCCTCAAAGCCCGGGACCACTGCGCTCGCAAGCGTCCACAACAGGCTGCGCAGCGTCTTGCTCCAGCGATCGGGCTCGCCATAAAGGTCGAGCATGTTTCTTTGTTCCTCAACTGTGTAACGCCGCCGAGTGGCTTCAATCTGGATCTGGCAGCGGAGCGCAATGGTGTGAATCGCCTCGCCGGCAATGGCATTTGCGATGCGTAAATTGAACGCCAGCGTGGGTATGGCCGCAAAAGGGACAGGTACGGCTGACTCGACCTTGAAACTTAGATCAGGCATGTGTCTCACCCCGCACACGCTCCGCGCGATCTCTCAGCGCGGAGAAAAAGCCCCCGATCTCAACCCATACATCGTTGCCTCCGGAGAGGCCCTTCCAGTGGGTACGAATCAGGCCGACGAGTTTAAAGCAATCGTCAATGGGGGCAAAATAGCACTCAGCTGGAGACAGCTCATGCGCGTGGCCCACGCGATTGACAAGCAATGCCTCGATATCGGGCTCCAACTGATTCAACAGAGAATTCTCGCGGATGATGTCATTCCAAGCGTCGAGCGGCAACAAGGACTCGACGGCTCCGGCCGGACTGGGATAAAGGGCGACCATGCGGCCTTGCGCACTGGAATAAAAAAAGAAGGCCATGTTGATGGGAATCAGCAGGTTTTCCCATTGTCCATCGGTAATCTGAAAATCGGCCAGCAGCCAGGTGCGCCGGGATACGCGACGGTACCTGCCTCCCTGCATTCCATCGAAGAGAGTGGAACAGGCGCCGCAGGCGCAGATGATCTGGCGCGTTGCCAACTCCAACAGATGCGGGTGCTCCTGGCCCAAAGCAGCACTGCACAACTCACAACGCTCAACGGGCTCGCGCTGGCGCGCAAACTTGCGTAGCGTGGCGAACGCCTGATCCAACGGCGCTGGTGCAACATCCATGTTCATGCTCTCTCCGCCCAAATCCACTATCGGATCAATCGCCACTGCACACTTCCGCGGCAGTTTCCGCCATGGCATGCGTCGAAATGGGATGTTTCAAGAGGCTGTCGAGGGAAACAAAGCCTGAAGATACCTCATCGATTGGGCCAAGAATTTCAAGAGATGTCAGATCCGGCGCCATGTCATAGATCATTTCTTCCACGATCGACTGCGCGCTCCTGGCGGTTGACCCGCAGCCATGGCCGCTGGTCGTCACCCGCGCCTGAACGGCCCCCTCCGAAATGCCAATCAGTTCCACTTCGCTATCCAGCTTGCGCAGTCGTGGCGCTGCCGCGTCCAACGCTTTCAAAACACGGCTCTCCATCGGTTCCGGATGGAGAGAATAAAGAACAAGCAGGTGCCGGACAATTGGATCGTCGCCTGCTTTCGCAATGATTGCTTCACCGGACTCGCCGCTCTCGTAAACGATCTCCAACAGCCGATTGAGCGCCGTTCCGTGAACCTCCATGAGCAATTGAACAAGTTCGCGGGCCGCGGTATTGCTGCCGCCGCCGGGCATCGCATCCAGTTCGCCCACCAATGCGCCGAGCTGCCTGATCTTTTCCTGGAACGCTTCTTTTTTGACCACGCCGCTCCTTTTTCCTCTGCGGCTCATTTTGCGAGCGCAGTTAACGAGAAGCAAACTTATCCTGTTCCCGGCCGACTCAACCCCCGCGTAAATTCTGAACAGCGGGTGAACGGAGTTGCAACCGGCCTACGGTTGCAACCCGAACATCGGAGAGTGATGCGTCTCCAGCACCTTGCCATTGCCCAGATACATATGCACGCCGCAAGGCAAGCATGGATCGAAGCTTCGGACCGCGCGCATGATATCAATGCCCTTGAAGTTTTCGGGGCCGTTCTCCTCGAAGATCGGCGTGTTCTGCACCGCATCTTCATACGGACCCGGCGTGCCGTAGCAATCGCGCGGGTTTGCGTTCCACGGGGTTGGAGGATACGGGTGGTAGTTGGCAATCTTGTGGTTCTTGATGACCACATGGTGCGACAACACGCCGCGCACCGCTTCGTGGAAACCGCATCCGATGGATTCTTCCGGAACCTTGAAGTCATTCCAGGTCTTGGTTCTGCCGGCATGCAGTTCACTCAGCGCCTGCTCGGCAAAGTGAAGGGCGGCAGCAGCCGCATAGGCCTGGAAGTAAGTGCGCGCGCGGTCCCGCTCAATCGCGTTGCTCCACTTCGGAATCTTCCACTCCAACTCGACCTCAGGAAGCGACATCGTCTTGGGAAGATAAATCTTCACGCTGTGGCCGGTGGCCTTGACGTAGCCAAAGTCCACGATCCCGGCCAGCGCTGTGGACCAGAAGCGCGCAATGGGGCCGCCGCCGGTATCGAGCGCGAGATAGTCCTTGGTGCGTTTGTCGTACCAGCGTGGAGACATGACCCACGTGTATTTCTCCTTGAAGTCGCGCTTCTGCGGCTTCGGGAATGTGCTCTGGTTCCAAGGATGGCGCTGGTCCACCGGGTTTCCAAGCGGATCCTTCTTGACGAAGGTTTCAGCGTTCTGCCAGTCATCGTAATACGAGCTTCCCAGCAGTATGCGAATATTCAGGTTGATGTCGACCAGGTCCGTGGTTACCAGTTCGCCATCCACCACCACGCCGGGGGTCACGTACATGGCGCGACCCCATTCGGTCATGGTCTCGTACCTGTAATCGCAGACATCCGGGTTTTGGAAAGAACCCCAGCAACCGAGGAGAATCCTCCGCTTGCCCACTTCTTCATAACCGGGGAGAGCTTCGTAGAAAAAATCGAACAGGTCATCGTGCAGCGGCACCACTTTTTTCATGAACTCGACATACTTCATCAGCCGGACAATGTAATCGGTGAATAGCTGAACGGTGGGCACGGTGCCTACGCCGCCGGGATACAACGTGGACGGATGCACATGCCGGCCCTCCATCAGGCAGAACATTTCACGGGTCATCCGGCTCATCTGCAGCGCCTCAAGATAGAAGGCGCCGGTAAAGGGATTCAAAGCCTTCATGATATCCGCGATCGTCTTGTAGCCGTGCAGCTCGGCATGCGGACACTGCGTCTTCTCAGCCTGCTCATATACGCCGGGGTTCGTCTCCTTCACCATTTTTTCGCAGAAGTCCACGCCCACCAGATTGTCCTGGAAAATGTTGTGGTCGAACATGTATTCGGCGGCCTCGCCCAGATTCACAATCCACTCCGCCATGGCCGGCGGCTTCACGCCGAAGGCCATGTTCTGCGCGTAATTGGCGCAGGTTGCGTGATTGTCGCCGCAGATGCCGCAGATGCGGCTGGTGATGAAGTGGGCGTCGCGCGGATCTTTCCCCTTCATGAAAATGCTGTAACCGCGAAAGATCGACGACGTGCTGTGGCACTCCGCCACGCGGCGCTTGCCGAAGTCGATCTTGGTGAAGATTCCGAGGCTCCCGACGATCCTGGTAATCGGATCCCAGTTCATTTCCACTAACTCGCCGGTCTTTCCAGCGGCATGCTTTTGTTCAGCGACGATGGTGCCCATATCGGTGGCTCCTTTTGCCTGTTTTGAGTTAGCTAGGACGCAGGGTGGTACCCGGTGGTCAGTTGGGGCCGCGGATGGCGCCACTTCGGCTCTTTGTTCACGGTTGCATTGGTCATGCTGCGGAGCGCGCGAATCCCTTTGCCATAGGCGCCAATGGCGGTGCTGGAGAGCTTGGCTCCCGGAGGCTCGTCCATGAAGGGCATGAACTTGTCCGGAAAGCCCGGCATGGTGCAGCCGATGCAGATGCCGCCCACATTGGGGCAGCCGCCGATGCCGTTCATCCAACCACGCTTAGGCACATTGCAATTCACCACCGGCCCCCAGCAGCCAAGCTTCACAATGCACTTCGGTGAGCTGTAGGAGGTGGCGAAGTCGCCCTGCTCGTAATAGCCGGCGCGGTCGCAGCCCTCATGCACCGTCTTGCCGAAAAGCCAGGTCGGCCGCAACTGTTCATCAAGCGGAATCATGGGGGCCAGGCCGGCGACCTGGTAGAGAAGGTAGAGAACCGTCTCCATGAAATTGTCGGGTTGAACGGGACACCCAGGAACGTTCACGATAGGGAGGCCGGCCTTCGACTTCCAGCCCCAACCCAGATAATCCGCCAAGCCCATGCAACCAGTGGGATTGCCTTCCATGGCATGAATGCCGCCATAGGTTGCGCAAGTGCCGCATCCAATCACGGCCAGGGCTTTCGGAGCCAGCCGGTCAATCCATTCAGTGGTGGTAATAGGCTGGCCGGTGTGCGGATCGGTGCCGACGGCCGCCCAGTAGCCTTCTTTCTTAATCTTTTCGTTGGGAATCGAGCCTTCCACCACCAGAACAAACGGATCGAGCTTTCCCTTTTCGGCTTCATAATAGAATTTCATGAAATCGTCGCCGTTTTCGTAGGCCAGCACCGGGTTGTGGAGGTGGACCTTGGGCAAGCCCGGAATGGCGCCCAGCAACACATCTTCAATGCTCGGCTGCGTCGCCGCGGTGATCGAAACCGAATCTCCATCGCAGCCCAAACCGGCCGTAATCCACACAATGTGTACTTCAGCCACGGCTGGTTTTTTCTGGGTAACTCTTCCGTAGGGAACTTTTTCCGCTGCCATCTGGGGGACTCTCCTCTCCGAGTTACTTCCTTAGGGAATCGTTCTGGTTTTACGCTCGACAAAACGTAGATGCCTGCGGGGACCACAATGGATGTCTGGATAGCTTCCCCTCATCCATTTTCACTAGAGTGCGATACAGCATCCTTGTGACGATCCCGATTTACGCTGAAACCACATCCTTTCCGCTGCCTTTGCGGACTCAGACAATTCAACAGAGCGCAGGGAAGGCTCGCAAGCGGGACGGCCCCTTATTTTGCCGCGTACCGGATACCCGAGAGGCTATCGGGGAATCCCCGATGGGGCGTCGTCGATTTCCATCAGCGATTCTTGATTTTTAAGATGAATGGGTTTCAGAGCGGCAAAAGGCGGCAGGCCGACGACTGCAGCCGTGGCGCGGAATGGAGATTCTAGTCTAAGAAGATTTTTCGCTCAGCTTCCACTGGATTGCGTGCTTCATCAACTCGCGGCCGGTGCGCAGCGAAAGCTTTTCCTTGAGATGCGCCTGGTAGGACTCGACCGTCTTCATGCTCAAATGGAGCGCCTCGGCAATCTGGCGCGTGCCCAGGCCCTCGCCAATCAGCCGGAAGACCTCCAGCTCGCGGTCTGAAAGCGCTGCCAGCCGGGAATCGGTTTCCGCCGTCTGGCCACTCATGTACTGCTGCAAAAGCTTGTTGGACATGCGCGTGCTCAAGTAGATTTCGCCATCCAGAATGCGGCGCACGGCGATCAGAACTTTTTCCGTCGCCTCCTGCTTCATGATGTAGCCGTTGGCGCGGGCCCGCAGCGCGCGCTCCGCATAGATTGACTCATCGTGCATGGAGAGGATCAGCACCGGCAAGTCGGGATAGAGCGTGCGCAGACTCTTCAGAAGTTCCAGCCCGTCCGGACCGCTGAGAGAAATGTCCGCGATCAGGATATCCGGCCTGGCTGCGGCAATCGCCTTCATGGCCGCGGGCGCTTCTTCCGCCTCGCCGCACACCCTCAGATCCTGTTCCCGGTTGATCAGCATGGCCAGTCCCTGCCGCAACAGGGGATGGTCATCCACCACGAAGACAGTTTTCTTCTGGGTGCGCGCGACGCATTGCGTTCCGGTGGTCTCTGCCATGCGCATGTTATTCACCTTCTTTCACCGGGAAAGTGCAAGTGACTATAGTTCCCCGTGCGGTTCCTCGTCGAATCTCAAGCGTTCCGCCAATCATTCCAGACCGGTATTTCATAATGTGCAATCCCATTCCGCTGGAACCCGCGCCCTGTTCCACAATGCCGTTCCCGTCATCCTCAATCGCCAATCTGCCTCGCTCCGGCCCGGCCGTCAACTGGATCAGAATCTTACCGGCTTTTCCGTGCTTGATGGCGTTGTTTACCGCTTCCTGGGCAATGTGGTAGAGATGCGTGGCGATGTTGTCATCATGAATCAGAACCGGCTTCTCGCATTGAAAGCGGCAGGATATGCCAAACAGGTCTTCCACCTCCGCGGCCCACAGTTGCAATGCGGACATGAGGCCTTGAGAATCGGAAACCACGGGCAGCAATCCTCTGGCCAGCTCGCGAGTCTTGTGAATCGCTTCGTTGACCAGCTTCACAATCTTGGCCGCATCCTCGGTCTCCGGACTGCTCTTTTCAGCCAGCCGGGTCTCATGCACCTTGGCCATGAAAGCGATGCCGGTCAGATGCTGGCCCAGGCCATCGTGCAGATCTTGACCTATGCGGCGCTGCTCGCGCGCGCTGATATCCAGAATTGCTTTCTCCAGTTGCTTGCGTTCGGTGATATCGATGCCGGTGGCGATTATGTAGCTGGTGTTTTCGCCCCCGCCGGGCAGCAACGTGCTCGTCCATGCAATCAGCCGCTGATCACCGCGACGGGTCAACCAGGATGTCTGATGGTTCTGCGGCAACAGGTCGGTGCGCAGCACTTCGAAAGTTGCTTTGAAACGATCAGCCTCTTCCGGAAGCATGAGCAATTCCCAAAAACATTTTCCCTGCACTTCTTCCATTGAGTATCCGCTGGTCAGTTCGCACGCCGGATTGAACCGCAGGATGCGTCCTTCGTGATCCAGAACCACCACCAGCGCGCCTACCGTGTCAAGAATTGCTGAGATGAAATTGCGCTCGCCCTGGCGCTCCTCTTCGATCCGTTTCAAATCCGATATGTCGAATGCGACGCCGTGAATGAACCAGGGCCGGCCATCTTCCCGCCGCATCATCCGCGCGTCGCATTGAAACCAGATCACCCGGCCATCCCGCGCGATCACTCGGTATGCGGATCGCAGCGGCTTGCCGGAAACAAACATCTCGGCCGCCTCCACGCTCCATCGCTGCTTGTCGTCCGGGTGGATATGCTCATACCAGCGCACTGGATCTTCCAGCCATTCTTCTCGCGAGTAGCCCAGGGCAGCCTCAATCTGCGGGCTCACGTAGGCTTCGCTGATTCCCCGGTCCAGATAGGCCATAAAAACAACGGCCGGCATTTGCTCCAGAAGAGCGCGGTACTTGGCCTCCAGGTTGGGGGCATGCGCATCCAAATCTGTCTCGTGTCCATTGCCGGTTAAAGATTTCAGCGCATCTGAGGGATCCGCCGCCGCGGATGCGAAGAAAACCCCCGCGAGATCCAGAAGCATGGCCTCCGCTTCTGCCACTTCAGGCAAGCTGTCGCTGGCGAGATCCTGGCGATTCGTACTGTCGCCGGACTGCAGAATGGTTCGCACAAACGAAGACATTGCTCACTCCAGAATCTGCGTCCTTTTCGACCTTGGCCTTCCCTCAGTGAGTCAGCCCGGCCCCGGTTGGTGTGGCTGGATTTTGTGGCTTCTTCCGCCAGCTTGGCTCTCTGTTCAGCGACGCCAGTGTAAATCGACGCAACGCGTGAATGGCTCGTCCGTAGGTTTGCACAGCGGCGGAAGACAACAGCGAACCGGGCGGTTGATTCATGAACGGCATGAACTTGTCAGGGAAGCCCGGCATGGTGCATCCAATGCAGATGCCACCCACATTCGGGCAACCGCCGATGCCGCCCATCCAGCCGCGTTTGCCCACGTTGCACTGCACCACCGGCCCCCAGCACCCCAGCTTTACAATGCACAGCGGCGACCCGTACTCCTCGCCAAACTGCGCCTGCTCATAGTACCCGCCGCGATCGCAGCCTTCATGCACCGTGCTGCCGAAGAGCCAGGTCGGGCGCAGAGCCTCATCGAGCGGAATCATCGGGGCGCGGCCGGCTGCCATGTAAAGCAGATAAAGCAGCGTCTCCATGAAGTTATCGGGTTGGACCGGACACCCCGGAACGCAAACGATCGGGATATCCGCAATCGAACGCCAATGCCAGCCAAGATAGTCGGGCAGCCCCATGCATCCGGTCGGGTTGCCTTCCATGGCGTGAATTCCGCCGTAGGTTGCGCATGTTCCCGCGGCAATGACCGCCCATGCTTTGGGCGCCAGGCGATCAATCCATTCACAGGTCTTGATCGGCTGGCCCGTCGCTTCGTCGGTGCCAAACGATGCCCAATAGCCATCCTTTTTGTTGGTTTCGTCTGGAACCGATCCCTCCAGCACCAGAATAAAAGGGCGCGGTGGCCCCTCAGCCGCGCGGTGGAAAGGCATCATGAACTCGTCGCCATTCTCGAAAGCGAGAAATGGATTGTGGAAATTGACCTTGGGAATCCAGGGCAGCGAACCCTTCACGATATCCTCAATGCTCGGCTGCGTAGCGGCCGTCATCGCAATCGTGTCCCCATCGCAACTCAACCCCCCCGTAATCCATAAAACATCGATCTCCGGAATGGGCGCAAATCTCGTGTCTGAACGGCCGGCAGATTCCATGAGGGGAAGAGATTCCTTTCAATGCGGCCCGCGTGCGCCAGGAGAACAATCACGCGACCATATTGATCTTCCCGCTCCGCCTCGTCAAGGCCCTGCCGATCCGCAAAGAACGGATCGGCTTTGGAGGACAGGGCCTCAGGACCGGCGGGACACGCTGTCAGAAGATCGGTCCTCCTCAGTTACATGGCCCGCATTCTCATGTAGCGTTGAACGTCCGGCCATACCGAAGCCAATAACACAATCACACCCAGAGTTGACACCGCAAAGATCGCTCTCCTCATTTTGATTCGCCTCGTTTCAGTTGATGAATTTGCGGCTATATCCTGAACAATCAATGGGTTTCTCCATGTTTCATCCTGACTAGCCTGTGGGAACAATCACCGCTGTATTGCGCGCCGGATCGCGGGTTGAGAGTCCTGAGGAATCGCCTGAGAGCGCTCAAGCCCGGATACTAGGATGCCAATCCTATCGGCGATGATGCCCTTCAAGCAAGTTAATTGGGAGTGGATACATGGCCCACGAGTCGGCTCATGTGCTTCCCGCGAGCGTTTCGTAACGGCTTCAGAAACGAAAACGGCCTGTGTTCGATTGCTCAGCAATTTGGCATGCCGGATGAAAAAATTTAAGATTCAATGGCCGGCAGGGCCGCCGATTCTCAAACAGCCTTTCAAGCATCAAACAAAAGGCTCCTGCCATGCAACAGGCAACGGAAATGGAGCAGTCCCCCATGAATGCGCAACAGCTTCGACAAACGGCACAGGCACTTTTCGCCGGCGACAAAGGCCTGCTGGCAATGGACGAAAGCACCGGTACCTGCAACAGGCGATTTGCCGCACTGGGAATTCCGCAGACCGTTGAGGCACGGCGCGCCTATCGCGATATGATTGTGACCGCGCCCGGTCTGGGCGACTCCATCGGCGGCGCCATCCTGGCCGACGAGACCATCCGCCAGCAAAAAAAGGACGGCACCTCGTTCGTCAAAGTCCTCATCGCGGCGGGGATTGTTCCCGGAATCAAAGTAGACGCAGGCGCCACGGGCCTCGCGGGTCACACCGGCGAGAAAGTGACCGAAGGCCTGGATGGTTTGCGCGACCGGCTGGCTGAATATGTTCGCCTCGGCGCTCGTTTTGCCAAGTGGCGCGCGGTGATTGCGATTGGCAATGGCATTCCAAGCTGGGGTTGCATGGCCGCCAATGCGCAGGCTCTAGCGCGCTACGCGGCGCTCTGCCAGGAGGCCGGCCTGGTCCCCATTGTTGAGCCGGAAGTGTTGATGGATGGCGACCACACGCTGGCGCGCTGTGCCGAGGTGACGGACAAAGTCCAGCGAACGGTCTTCAGCGAGCTTCTTGCGCAGCGGGTGATGCTGGAAGGAATGATTTTGAAGCCGAACATGGTCGTCCCCGGATTGGCATGCGCCCAGCAAGCGGCAGACAACGAAGTGGCCGACGCCACCTTGGCTTGCCTTTTGCGTGCTGTCCCCGCTGCCGTTCCCGCCGTTGCGTTTCTGTCCGGCGGCCAATCCCCTCAGTTGGCCTCGGCCCGGTTGAACGCAATGCAGGTGCGATTCAAGTCGCGCCTGCCCTGGGCTTTGTCCTTCTCGTATGCGCGCGCCATCCAGCAACCGGCCCTGGAAATTTGGAAGGGCGAGGATGCGAATATATCGGCCGCACAGCAGGCTTTAGTTCACCGCGCGCGCTGCAATCGAGCCGCGCGGCGCGGCGAATACACGGCCCAAATGGAGAAGCAATGACAGGAAACAAACACAACTACGAAGGAATGAGCGGCGATGGCGGTGAACCAGGTCCAGGACCTTACTGGAAGCGCATGCACCTTGACTGGCGCTTCTGGGTGGGCGCCATCCTCATGTTTGCGGCCATTGCAATCTACGTGCTCAGCGGCGACCTGGCGTGGGTTCCGCGCAGCCAACCGCAACATTCCGTGCCCGCGGCATCCGGGAATTAGCGGCCCGCGCGCATTGTCCCTGTGCGCGAGACAGCACAGGGAATGCGGTAATATGGCATTGCCGTGGAGAGAGCAGCAGGGTCAATCCGCAACGAGCTCCAGAATTCTGAATCAGAAATATCAAAACAAATTGAGAGAGGAATCGCGCATGGAATTGGGCATGATCGGACTTGGCCGGATGGGCTCCAACATGGTGCAGCGCCTTATGCGGGCCGGCCACCACTGCGTCGTTTACGACGTTCATCCAGAAGCCGCGCAGACGCTCGTCAAAGAGGGAGCAGTCGGCGCATCGTCGCTCCAGGACTTCGTGAAGAAGCTGAGCAAGCCACGCACCCTTTGGTTGATGGTGCCGGCGGCCGCGGTCGATTCCACGCTCGAGAGTCTCATTCCCCTGCTTGAGCGCGATGACGTAATCATCGATGGCGGCAATTCGTATTATCACGACGATCTGCGCCGCGCCGCCGACCTGAAACCCAAAGGCATCCACTACGTGGACGCGGGCACAAGCGGCGGAGTGTGGGGCGCGGACCGCGGCTACTGCCTGATGATTGGCGGCGGAGAAGCGGTCGTCCGGCGCATCGATCCCATCTTCGCGGCCTTGGCCCCGAGCATCGACAGTGCGCCCCGAACGCCGGGACGCGAAAAGCTGGGCGGCACCGCGGAACACGGCTATCTGCATTGCGGACCGAGCGGCGCAGGCCATTTCGTCAAGATGGTCCACAACGGCATCGAGTACGGAATCATGGCTTCCTATGCGGAAGGCATGAACATCCTTCGCCACGCAAACGTTGGCAAGCAGAAGCAGACCATCGATGCGGAAACCACGCCGTTGCGCCACCCTGAGCTTTATCCCTACGACCTGAACCTTCCCGACATCGCCGAGGTCTGGCGTCGCGGCAGCGTGATCGCTTCCTGGCTTTTGGATCTTACCGCCATCGCTCTGCTCGACAGTCCGGATCTGAGCAAATTTTCCGGCCGAGTGTCGGACTCCGGCGAAGGCCGCTGGACCATCGCCGCCGCCATCGACGAGTCGGTTCCGGCGCCCGTGCTCAGCGCCGCGCTCTATGGACGCTTTGCTTCGCGCGGCCAGGACGACTACGCCGATAAATTGCTGTCCGCTCTTCGCTTTCAATTCGGCGGCCATCAGGAGAAACCCGCGGGCGACAAGGCAGGCGACTGATGGCCCGCTCCGATTCGGATACATTGGTGCTCTTCGGCGTCACCGGCGATCTGGCCCACAAGATGATCTTCCCGGCGCTCTATGCCATGGTGAAGACCGGCGTCCTCACGGTTCCGGTCATTGGCGTGGCGTTTCCCAACTGGTCTCTGGATCGATTGCACCGCCGCATCGCGCACAGCATCAAGCAATCGGGCGGAATCGATAACCAGCGCGCCTTCCGGCGTCTTCTTTCCCTGTTCAAATATGTGAGCGGGGATTACAAGGATCCGGCGACTTTCGCCGGCATCAAGAAGGCGATCGGCAAGGCGAAGCGCCCGGCGCACTATCTGGCCATCCCTCCCATGCTTTTTGAGACCGTCATCGAAGGCCTCGGCGCGGCCGGGCTGGCCCAGCATGCGCGCGTCATTGTTGAAAAACCGTTCGGGCGCGATCTGGCCTCGGCGCGGGAACTCAACCGCGTCGCCCGCTCCGTATTTCCCGAGGACTCGATCTTCCGCATCGATCACTTTCTTGGCAAGGAAGCGATCATGAACATTCTCTATTTCCGATTCGCTAATTCGTTCCTGGAGCCGATCTGGAATCGCAATTACGTTTCCAGTGTTCAGATCACTTTATCGGAAAACTTCGGAGTGGGGGACCGCGCCGCGTTTTATGAGACCGCCGGCTGCTTGCGCGACGTGATCCAGAACCACCTCTTTCAGATTGTCGCTCTGCTCGCCATGGAGCCGCCGGCGGGCAGGGACTTTGGCGCAGTGCAGAGCGAGAAGGCCAAGATCTTTCAGGCTATGCGGCCGCTCACTCCCGACGATCTGGTCCGCGGCCAATATGCGGGCTACCGCAAGGAGCCGGACGTGGCCCGGAATTCCGATGTCGAGACCTACTGTGCGCTGCGGCTCTTCATCGATTCATGGCGCTGGGAAGGAGTGCCGTTTTATCTGCGCTCCGGCAAGTATCTTCCCGATACCGCGACCGAAGTTCTGGTTGAGTTGAAGCCGGCGCCACAGGCGCTCTTCGCGGACTCGGCGCCGACCACCGGCCTGGCCAACTATCTGCGCTTTCGGCTCTCTCCCGACTCGGCCATTGGCCTGGCTGCGCGCGTCAAAATCGCCGGCAAGCAGTTTGTCGGAGTGCAGCGCGAGCTCTATTTGCTTGAAGAGCAGCCAGGAGAGGAAACCCCTTATGAGCGGCTGCTGGGAGACGCCATGGCGGGCGACGGAGCGCTTTTCGCGCGCGAGGATGCGGTCGAAGCAGCCTGGGCAGTGGTTGAACCGGTGCTCAAGCACCACCACCGCACGCGCCCCTACAAGCGCGGTTCCTGGGGACCGAAAGCGGCGGACGCCCTCATTGCCGCGCCGGGCGGCTGGCACAACCCCAGAGCCAAGGAGTCGCCCGCTCCATAAGAAATCCGATCGCGCAAGAGTGCATTGGGCCGGGCGAATATGACATGCGAATTGCCTGCCGTTAAGAGATCACGCGGGGATTGAAGGGCCTGGCTTGCTGGAAGAGCGCGGCCTCTCTGGGTAGTGGCCGGGCAATTGATCGAGCAGCACAACATTAAGCAGTGACTTGTGCACCTGTATGCGGCCGTTGTAATCGATAAACCCGAGCTTGCGAAAGCGATTCATGAAAAAGCTGACGCGCGACCGGGTGGTGCCGATCATGTCTGCCAGCGTCTCCTGCGTGATGGGCGGGATGTAGGTTTCATGTTCGCCGGGCTTGCCAAACTCCGCCATGATCAGCAGAATCCGCGCCAGGCGCTTCTCGCTGGAGTTGAAGAGTTGATCTACGAGATCGGCCTGGGTGCGCATGCTGCGCGCCAGCAGAAACTTCAAGAAGATGTCGGCGAACGAAGGTTCGGCATGCATCACGCGGACCATCTCATCCCGCTTGATTTTGAGCGCCGAGCAGGGGCTCTCTGCCGTGGCGGTCGCCAGCCGCAGACCTGACACCGCCGCGAGGCATTCCTCGCCAACAAAGTCGCCCGCAGAAAGTAAGGTGATGGTCGCCTCTTTGCCGTTTTGCGAAACGACCGTCAGCTTGGCGCGCCCTTTTTGAAGGTAAAAGACGGAGTCAGTCAGGTCGCCCTGGCAAAAAAACGTCTCCTTCGGCTGCAATTCGACAATGCGTCGGCCCAGGCCGGCATTCGCGAGGAAGGCAGCAGCGGAGAACGTCGTACCATTCACGTCAATCGTCAATTGGCAACCTCATTCTCGTTTTAGTCGGCTTGTCGGGAATGGTTCGTGCTCGCGAAGCAACCGCTTGGATGCCGCAGCTGAGATGAACGTGGGCTAGCCGACTAAACTCCACGAACAAATGGCGACAAAGTGCATAAGCCGCTGCCACGCATCGCAATTTCAATCAGGCGGCGGTTCTTTGGCGCCGCGCCATCTCGCAGACCGGCCTGTTCTTTCCGCCAAGTCGCAACTCCGCTAAGCTTTAGTCCATCATCCGCCTAACGCGGCCCCGGCGTCTGGTCAGTATTGCTCAACCCCGGGACCATCGCACGAAAGCCACAAAACCGGAGGGCAGCCACAAAACCGGAGGGCGCGGCAAGGCAGATCATCCACCGATCCGGTTCATCTAGAAAATGAAGAGTATGCAACCTACTTCCCCGATCGCACGTCTCATCCAATACAGGTTCTTTGGCTTACAGATTCTTTGGCTTCCTGCCTTTTGGATCTACCTGGCGCGACGAACCGCCGCTTGCCGTGGCAGGGGAATGCCTGCGATTCTTCGGTGTGCATCTTTTTTCAAATGCATTCAAATGATGGAGTTCTGAATGTCCCGAAACCAAGACAATGCAGAGGGTCGGCAAATTGGCCCTGGCCACCAGCTCTCTGCTCCATCTCCTTGGTATCACCGGCGGTGGGTTGTATGGACCGGCCTGCTTTTACTGCTGCTGCTGATCGGAATCGCCGTTGCGATCATCCACAACAACAACGTCAAGCAGGCGGCGGCTCAGCGTGCCAAGGCCGCCATCAAGCCGCCCGTCACCGCCACGGTCGCAACCGCCGCCAAGGGCAGCATTGGCGTGTACCTGGATGCGCTGGGCACGGTCACCCCGGTCTATACCAGCTCCATTACCGCCCAGGCCAGCGGAGTCATCACCGCGGTTCATTACAATGAGGGCCAATTCGTTCACAAGGGGGATGCGCTGATCGACATCGATCCGCGGCCCTACCAGGCGCAGTTACTTGAGGCCCAGGGCACATTGGAGAAAGACACAAATGTACTGGCGCAGGCCCAGATGGATGTGGAGCGCTACCGGATCGCATGGGCGCGGAACGGAATCAACAAGCAACTGCTGGACGACCAGGAAAAAATAGTCCTCCAGGACCAGGGCACGGTGAAAAACGATCAAGGCACCGTGAATTATGACCAGGTTCAGCTCAGTTACTGCCACATCACCGCGCCCATTGCCGGGCGAGCCGGTCTTCGCCTGGTGGACCCCGGAAACGTGGTTCAGGCGAATGGAACCACCATTCTGGTCGTCATCACGCAAGTGCAGCCGATTACCGTCATCTTCACCCTGGCCGAAGACAGCCTGGCAGAGGTGCAGGCGCGCATGCGCAAGGTGCATACGCTGCCCGTCGAGGCATGGGATCGCGCTCAGACCGCCAAAATCGCAACCGGCAAGTTGCAAACCATCGACAACCAGATTGATACCACCACCGGAACGGTGAAGTTGCGCGCCCTCTTCGATAACCGGACGGGCGCTTTGTTTCCCAACCAGTTTGTCAATACGAGGCTGCTGGTGGACACGCATGACGGCGTCACGCTGGTGCCCAACGTGGCCGTCCAACACAATGGCGACGTGGCCTTCGTCTATCTGGTCGCGAAAGGAGTCGCGAGTGTCCGTGACGTCAAGGCCGGAGTTTCAGACGGCGGCATGACAGCCGTGCAGGGAATTAACCCCGGCGACATGGTGGCCACCAGCAGCTTTGAAAAGTTGCAGGCCGGCAGCAAAGTCAACGTGTCGAAGCAAGCGCCTGCATCCAGTGCTTCGGAGGGCAATGCCCCGTGAGTCCTTCCGGGCCTTTCATCCGGCGTCCTGTTGCAACCTCGCTGCTGATGGCTGCCATCCTGCTCGTGGGTATCGTCTCCTATACCCAGTTGCCGGTCTCTGCTTTGCCTGAGGTCGATTACCCCACCATCCAGGTGGTCACCTTTTATCCGGGCGCCAATCCGGATGTCGCGGCCACCACGGTGACGGCTCCCCTGGAACGTCAGTTTGGCCAGCTCCAGGGTTTGAGCCAGATGACATCCACCAGTTCCGGCGGCTCCTCGATCATTGTCCTCCAGTTCGCTCTCACCTTGAACATCGACATCGCGGAAGAAGAAGTGCAGTCCGCGATTAACGCCGCCCAGAGCTATCTGCCGTCGGACCTTCCGTCACCGCCGATTTATAGCAAGACCAATCCAGCCGATGCCCCGGTGCTCACGCTGGCCATCACGTCCAGCGCCATTCCCCTCTCGCAGGTTGAGGACATGGTGGACACGCGCCTGGCCCCCAAGCTCTCGCAGTTGAGCGGGGTTGGCCTGGTGAGTATAAGCGGTGGACAGAAGCCCGCTGTCCGCATTCAGACCAACCCTACGGCTCTCTCCTCTTATGGACTGAATCTTGAGGACATCCGCACCGCTCTTGTCGAATCCAGTGTTAATGCCGCCAAGGGCAACTTCGATGGGCCTCATCAGGATTATCAGATCAATGCCAACGACCAGTTGGTCACCAGCGACGACTATCGCAAGCTTGTGGTCGCTTACCGCAACGGCTCGCCCGTCATGTTAAACGATGTGGCAAGAGTGGTGGACGGCATCGAGAACAGCAAGCAGGCGGCATGGATGAACCAAACCCCGGCCGTCATCCTCAATATTCAAAGGCAGCCCGGCGCCAATACCATCAGCGTGGTCAAGGCCATCAAGGCCATTCTGCCTCAACTGGAGGTGAACCTGCCGGCCTCCATCCAGGTCACGCCGCTTACCGATCTCACCACTTCGATCAACGCCTCTGTGGCCGACGTCGAGTTTGAGTTGATGTTGACCATTGCGCTGGTGGTGATGGTCATCTTCCTGTTTCTGCGCAACCTTTACGCCACCATCATCCCCAGCATCGCTGTGCCGGTTTCCCTGGTAGGCACCTTTGGCGCCATGTATGCGCTTGGTTATAGCCTCGACAATCTTTCCCTGATGGCGCTCACCATCTCCACCGGCTTCGTGGTCGATGACGCCATCGTCATGATCGAGAACATCTCCCGCTACCTCGAGGCCGGAGATTCGCCCATGGAGGCGGCCTTCAAGGGCGCGGAACAAATCGGCTTCACCATCATCTCGCTCACCGTCTCGCTCATCGCCGTTCTCATCCCACTGCTCTTCATGGGCGGTGTCATCGGCCGCCTGTTTCGCGAGTTCGCGGTGACCCTGGCCGTCACCATCATCCTCTCGGCCGTCGTTTCCCTCACCCTGACGCCCATGATGTGCTCACGCATTCTCCGCCACAACCCAAAGGAAAAGCAGGGCCGCTTCTTCAAGGCGTCCGAGCGGGTTTTCGAGGACATCATCTCGTTTTACGGCCGTACGCTTAAATTTGTCCTTGGATACCAGACCATCACCTTGCTCATTGCCGCCGCAACCCTGGTGCTCACGATTTTCCTTTACATCGTCATCCCCAAGGGATTTTTCCCCACCCAGGATACCGGCGTCATCCAGGGCATTTCGCAAGCTCCGGCCAACACTTCCTTCGACTCCATGGCGCAGAAGCAGCAACAGCTCGCCCGCATTGTCCTTCAGGATCCGGCGGTCGAAAGTCTTTCTTCCTTTATCGGCGCAGATGGAACCAATACCACCCTGAACAGCGGACGGATGTCCATCAACCTGAAACCGATCGATCAGAGAGATCTGAGTGCCGCCGATGTGATTCGCAGGCTGAAGCAAAACCTCACCCAAGTGGATGGCGTCCAGCTTTTCATGGAGCCGGTGCAGAACATTACGGTAGATGACCGTGTGAGCCGCACGCAGTTCCAATACACGCTGGAAGATCCCGACGTTGACGAGTTGGACCTGTGGGCCGGCCGGCTCGTCGACAAGATGAAGCAGTTGCCTCAACTGGCCGACGTAGCCACCGATCAGCAGACCGGAGGCCTGGCGGTTTCCCTGGTCATTGATCGCGTTACCGCGTCCCGGCTTGGCATTGCGCCCACAACCATTGACAACACTCTCTATGACGCCTATGGCCAGCGCCAGATCAGCACCATGTACACGCAGTTGAACCAATATCACGTGATCCTTGAAACCGATCCAAATACTCAGCAAAGCCCCGCCAGCCTTCGGAGTTTGTATATCCAGACCAACGCCGGTTCCGGCACTGCCGGTCCGGGCGCATCGTCGTCCTATGCTTCTTCCGGATCTTCGTCGGCCGGCTCGAATGCGACCACGGCCGCGGCGGCATACACCCCATCCTCATCGGTGCTCACCCCGCCCTCGAATGCCATCATCTCCGGCATCGGCGCCAGCAGCAATGGTTCCAGCGCAACGGCAACCTCCAAAGCGGCCTCCAGTTCAACCCCCTCCAACGCGGTGCCCCTCAGCGCATTCACGCATCTTGTGGAGGGAACCGAGTCGCTCTCCATCAATCACCAGGGTCAGTTTCCGGCTGTGACCGTATCGTTCAATCTCGCTCCCAACGCCGCGCTTGGGGGCGCGATCACGGCCATCGAAAAGGTTCAGAAGGACCTCGGCATGCCGGCCAGCGTCCAGTATGGATTCCAGGGAACGGCAGCGGCCTTTGAAGGCTCGCTCTCCAATGAGGGCATCCTGATTCTCGCCGCGCTGGCAGCGGTCTACATCGTGCTCGGCATCCTGTATGAAAGCTTCATTCACCCCATTACCATTCTCTCTACACTGCCCTCCGCGGGCGTTGGTGCGTTGCTGGCTCTCATTCTTTTCAAACAGGACCTAAGCGTCGTTGCCATCATCGGCATCATCCTGCTCATCGGCATTGTCAAAAAGAACGGCATCATGATGGTCGACTTCGCTCTGGAAGGCGAGCGAGAGCGCCACATGAGTTCAACCGATGCGATTTATGAGGCCTGCCTGCTCCGCTTCCGTCCCATCATGATGACTACCATGGCCGCCCTGCTCGCGGGCATCCCGCTGGCCGTGGGTTCGGGCATGGGATCGGAACTTCGGCGCCCCCTGGGAATCGCCATGGTGGGCGGACTGCTTCTCAGCCAGGTCCTCACGCTCTATACCACCCCTGTCATCTACATCTTCTTCGATCGCATCGGCCAGCGCTTCACGCGTAAGGCCCGGAATCCGCGTGCGGACAGTACGCATGCCGAAAATGAACCGAGCCCGGCGGAGGGAACTTGAACATCTCTGCCCCCTTCATCCGGCGGCCGGTAGCCACCACCCTGCTCACCACAGGCGTTTTGCTTGTCGGCGCCATCGCCTTCAACGTGCTGCCTGTGTCTCCTCTGCCCCAGGTGGATTTCCCCACCATCAACGTTGGGGCGGGTCTGCCCGGCGGAAGTCCCGAGATCATGGCGTCTTCCATTGCCACTCCACTGGAGCGGCAATTCAGCCACATCGCCGGCGTGACGGAGATGACATCGTCAAGTTCCCTGGGCAGCACCTCCATTACCCTCCAGTTCGACTTGAGCCGCAACATAGACGGCGCGGCGCGCGATGTCGAGGCTGCTATCAATGCGGCGCGCACCTACCTCCCGGCAAACCTGCCCGCCAACCCGACCTATCGCAAGGTAAATCCCGCGGACGCCCCCATTGTGATTCTGGGCCTCACTTCGGATAAGTACGACAAGCCGACTCTCTATGACGAGGCCTCTTCGGTCATCGCGCAGAAGCTCTCTCAAATTGACGGTGTGGGGCAGGTTGGGGTTGGGGGCGGCGCCGGTCCTTCCGTGAGGGTCGAGCTGAATCCAACCCTCCTCAACAGTCATGGACTCACGATCCAGAATGTGCAATCTGTTCTCAGTCAGCAGAATGCTCATGAGGCGGTGGGGCAACTAAAGGATGGGAATACAACCGCCGATATCGTTGTCAATGACCAGATGCACAATGCGGATGAATACAAGCCGCTCGTCATCGGATATCACAACGGAGTCGCGGTCCGGCTGGAGGACGTCGCAGACGTATCCAACGGGGCACAGAACATCCGAGCCGCGGGTTACCTGAATGGCATTCCGTCGATCACGATGATCGTCTTTCGCCAACCGGGGGCCAACATCATCGATACCGTCAATCGAATTAAGGCGGAGCTGCCTTCGATCGAAGCGTCCATTCCACAAGGCATCAAGACCACCATGGTTCTTGACCGCACCACCACCATCCGCGCCTCGGTCAACAACGTCGAGTTGACACTTGTCATCTCGGTCCTGCTCGTTATTCTCGTCGTCTTCATCTTTCTGCGCAACGGGCGTGCCACGCTCATTCCCGCGGTTGCGGTTCCCGTCTCGCTGATCGGCACATTTGCGGTCATGTATCTGCTCGACTTCAGCCTCGACAATCTCTCGCTCATGGCGTTGACCATCTCCACCGGCTTCGTCGTTGACGATGCCATCGTGGTGATGGAAAATATCTCCCGCCACCGCGAGGCGGGGATGCGCCCGTTTCAGGCTGCCCTGCTGGGATCGCGGGAGATCGGCTCGACTGTCTTCACTATCAGCATGTCGCTGATCGCCGTGTTCATTCCTATCCTGCTCATGGCCGGCATCGTCGGCCGACTATTTCGCGAGTTTGCCATCACGCTCTCCACGGCCATTATCGTCTCAATGCTTATCTCGCTCACCACGACGCCCATGATGTGCGCATACATCCTCAAGGATGAACACGGCATCAAGCATGGCCGCCTCTTTCAGCTCAGCGAACGGTTCTTCAGCGGCATGCTCTCCAAATACAGCCGATCATTGAAATGGGTGCTGGATCACCCGGGCCCCATGCTCACCATCTTGCTCATCACCATAGGATTGAACTTTTATCTCATCGACATCACCCCAAGGGGTTCTTTCCGCAGCAGGACACGGGTGCCATCGTAGGCGGCGTGCAGGGCCCCCAGGACGCCTCGTTTGCGGTGATGGATAACTCCGTGCGGTCCCTGGTGGGCGTCATCAAGGCAGACCCTGCCGTAGCCAACGTAAACGCCTATACCGGGCAGTCCAACGGCGGGTTCATTTACATCGCGCTCAAGCCCCTGGGTACCGGGTGCAAGGAGTCGGCAAAATCGTGCGACGTGCGGCAGACCTCAGCGCCGGATATCATCAATCGACTTCGGCCCAAGATGAACCGCCTTCCCGTTGCTCAGGCATTCCTGCAGGCCGCGCAGGACCTGCGCATCGGCGGAAGAGGAAGCGCCGCCCTCTACCAGTACACCATTCAGTCGGACAATGTATCGGATCTCGCGCATTGGGGCCCTGTGCTGCTTGCGCAGATGAAGACGCTTCCCGGTTTTCAGGATGTAAATACCGATGCGCAGAACAGCGGCCTGCAGGAACTGCTGTCTTACGATCGAACCACCGCTGCAAGGCTCGGCATCACGCCGCAGTCTCTTGACTCGGCCCTGTATGGCGCCTTCGGACAGTCGGAAGTCTCCATTATTTACACCCAGCTCAACCAATATTACGTGGTGTTGGAAGTGGCTCCCCCCTACTGGCAGAATCCCAATGGCTTGAGCAATATTTATCTCAATACTTCAGGCACGGGGGCCGTCCCACTCTCCACAGTCACCTCCGCGCAAGCCAGCACCACGCCGCTCGTTCTCAATCACACCAGTTCGTTCCCATCCGTGACGGTGTCGTTTAACCTTGCCGCGGGCGTTTCGCTTAGCGACGCCACGCGCGAGGTGACTCAAATGCAGCAGCGCCTCGGCATGCCGGAAACCGTTCGGGGCTTCTTTGCCGGAACTGCGCAGGCTTATCAAACCTCGCTGGCCAGCGAACCCGCGCTGGTGGGAACGGCCCTGCTCGCGGTCTACATTGTCCTCGGCATCCTCTATGAAAGTCTCGTGCATCCTCTCACCATCATCTCTACCCTGCCATCGGCGAGCGTGGGAGCCATGCTTGCGCTTATGGCATTCAAGATCGATCTCAATGTGATCTCGATCATCGGCATCATCCTGCTGATCGGCATCGTGAAAAAGAACGCGATCATGATGATCGACTTTGCCCTGGTTGCGGAGCGCGAGCACGGCAAGTCAACCACGGACGCCATCTTTGAAGCGTGCCAGCTTCGTTTCCGGCCTATCCTCATGACAACGATGGCTGCCTTGTTTGGCGCTCTTCCGCTGGCTTTCGGCAGCGGAACCGGCTCTGAGCTTCGGCGTCCGCTTGGCATTACCATCGTGGGCGGACTGATCGTCAGCCAGGTGCTGACGCTCTACACCACGCCTGTTGTCTATCTGTTCTTCGATCGCATGCGGCTCCGCTTCGGGCGCAAACAAGCAGTCGTCCTGCAACATGGAACTGCGGAGGCCTCCTAGCAAAGGATGCTTATGGAGTGTTGGTCATGAAACAATTGATCGTGCAATCCCGGCAACCCTTCGCAACCTTTCGCGTTCTCCAGGCCGCTGTGCTCTGCGCATGGCTGGCGGGGTGCAACGTCGGGCCGAAGTATGTCCCCCCTGCAACTACGGCGCCCCCGGCATACAAGGAGTCACCCACACAGTTCAAGGAATCCGAGGGGTGGACGGTTGCCCAGCCCAATGACGCGACTCTCCGCGGCAAATGGTGGGAGATTTACAATGAGCCGGACCTGAATGCGCTTGAAGACCAGCTCGATGTCGGCAACCAGAATATCCGCCAGGCATTTGAGAATTATATGGAGGCGCGAGCCCTGGTGCGCGAAACGCGCGCGCAGCTTTTCCCCACCTTAAGCATCGGCGGCGCCTACAATCGATCGCAGGCTTCATCCAACATTGGGTCTTCTTCCAACTCCAACACCGGTGTACCCGCCGGGACGCAGTCGCAGTTGTTTTCTCTTCCCGCCGACGTGTCGTGGGAGCCTGACCTTTGGGACAAAGTCCGCAACGCCATTCGCTCCAGCCAGTACCAGGCCCAGTTGACCGCCGCGGACCTTGAGAATGAGCGGCTCACGGAGCAAGCCAGCCTTGCCGAATTCTTTTTTGAGATTCGCGGTCAGGATGAGCTGCAAAAGATCCTCAACGATACGGTCGATGCAGACCAAAAAGCTGTTGAGAGCGAGAAAGCGCGCTATGAAACCGGCTTTGACGATCAAATTTCTTTGGTCGAAGCCCAGACCACTCTGGCGAGCGCGCAGTCCGCGGCAATCAATGTTGGAATTGCACGATCCCAGTATGAGCATGCCATTGCGATGCTGATCGGCAAGCCGGCCTCGGAGTTTTCCATTCCCGTCCATCCGCAAACCTGCGCGCCCCCGCCCATCCCCATCGGCATGCCGTCGCAACTGCTTGAGCGGCGCCCGGACGTGGCTGCCGAGGAGCGAAGCATGGCCTCCGCAAATGCCCAGATTGGGGTTGCCTATGCAGCCTATTATCCGGCTCTGACGATCTCCGCCAGCGGCGGTGTTGAGAGTTCAACCATCAAGAATCTTCTCAGCTCGGCCAGCCGCTTCTGGTCTGTCGGCCCTTCCGTCTCCGAAACGGTCTTCGATGGCGGCCTGCGCCGCGCCACGGTGAATCAGTACATCGCGACTTATAACGCCGATCTCGCCGCCTATCGCCAGTCCGTGCTCACCGCCATCCAGCAGGTTGAGGATTATCTTGCGCAGGTTCGCATCCTATCGCAGCAGATCCAGCGTCAACAGGAAGCCGTCGATTCCGCCCAGACATTTCTGAAGCTCGAACAGGCGCGCTTCGACACCGGCATCGATCCCTATATCGATGTAGTCACCGCGCAAACCACACTGCTCTCCAACCAGCAAACTCTGACAGGCTTGCAAATGCAGCAGATGACGGCGTCGATTCAGCTGATTCAGGCCCTGGGGGGCGGTTGGGATCGCTCACAGTTGCCAACGCCCAGCCAGATCACGCAGAAGCCTTCTCATGCGGACACCACGATTCAGCACTAATGAATGATTGCCGCAGTCGCGCGGCAGTAGCGAAGTTTCCCCGGATAGGCTTCCGCAGCTACCACCATTCCATCGAACGCTCCGACCGCGTCTTCACGCTCGAGTCGGGTTTGGCTGAGCGAAGCAGCAGCAGCGGACACTGCGCCAGCTTCACCACCTTCTCCGCAATCGAACCGAACACCAGCGGATGCCAGCCGGAGATCCCGTGTGTCGAGATCACCACCATGTCGGCATGTTCCCGCTCCACAACCTCCATGATGCTTCCGGCTATGTCGTTCCCAACTTCAACGCTCGAACTTGACTTCACTCCCATGGCCGCAAGAGTTGCATGGCACTTTGCCAAATGCTTATCCGCGAACGATCGCGCCTCTTGAAGAAACTCGCCTTCCGGAATCAGGTCGGGAAGAGTGGTGGTGGGAAACACGGGAATCACATTGACCAGATAAAGTTCGGCATGAAAGTGCAGCGCAAGGTCGGCGGCCATCTCCAAAGCCGCCTGGGAGGACGGGCTGAAATCAATGGGCAACAGGATCTTGGTGGGGATCGAAGAGAACGACGAAACATCGGACATGCATGACTCCTTGCCTGACCATCGTAACAGGAGCCCTAAACTCCGCGCAGATGTCTCTCTGCCACTACAGCGGAACCAGGGATGATGTATCCCGAAAGCACCGCATTCAAGTTGACGCGACCCTCAGGCCGGGGCCCCCAGCGACAGGTCCTCGTCGCTGGGGTGGAGGGAGCGGCGACCCTCCTCGAACCTCAACAGGACACAGTAACCCTGGTTCCGCTCTAAGAGCAATAATGATCAGATTTAGCGATCTGAGTCTGCGATAGTCATACTTCATTCTTTCAATGCCCGAAATTGTATTGGAAAGAACCAGCCAGGCCTGCGATAAAGCTCAATTGAATAAGGCATTTCACTGGCTTTTGCATCCGGCCCGACGCTAGTGGCATTTTCATCGATTGACAATCTTTTCCGCGCAGGTCCGCATCCAAACCATCCAGAGGAGTTGCGCCGTGAAGACTCATCAACTCGCGCTGTTGCGCTTCGCGATCCTTCCAGAACTCACTCAGGCCCGATCCCAGGTCCGATCCCTGTCCGCTTTCGCAGATTCTCCGATCGTGGCTGTCATGGCCACAACGCAAAACGCAGTCGCGGAAGCATTCAAGGACCCGCACGGCGCTTCCGGACCAGGTCAAATTCATTGAGCCAATCTGAACTCACCTCCGGCGCAAACATGAGCGCGCCCCCTTCCGGGCAGCGGAGCCTACCTGCGTTCTCAGCGGCGGGTCTGATCAAAGCGCTCATAAACGACCCTCTTGAGTGGTTCGGCAATCTGACCATCTTTTTCTGGCAGGTCTTGCGCGCCGCTGTCACTTCCCCGTTTGAAGGTCGCGAACTGGTTCGACAGCTCGATGAAGTGGGATCGAAATCTCTGCCCCTGGTCGCCATGGCGGGCACCGCGATTGGCGCCGTACTCTCGATGGAGGCCCGTTTCAGCTTGGTCCAATTTGGAGCCAAGGCGCTTCTCCCTGCGACCGTCGTTTGGTCCATTATCCAGGAGATGGGCCCGATCATCACCAGCCTCGTTGTGTGCGGACGCGTGGGGGCCGGCATCGGCGCCGAACTTGCTTCGATGAAAGTTACAGAGCAGATCGATGCCATCGAAGCATCCGCCATCAACCCTTACCGGCTGCTTGCGGCCACTCGCATCCTGGCATGCATTTTGATGCTGCCGCTGCTGACCGTTGTCGCAGATGGATGCGGCGTATTCGCTGGCTGGCTTGCGCAGACTTTGGTTGAACCCATTTCCTTTCGCCGTTTCATTGATGCTGGCTTCAACGGCGCCACTCTTAATCTCTTCCTGCCCCCTACATTCAAAACGGCGGTATTCGGCCTGATTGTTGGCCTCATTGCCAGCTTTCAGGGAATGCGCACTCGAGGGGGCGCCGGGGGCGTGGGCCGCGCGGCCACAAACTCAGTGGTTCTGTCCTCGCTGTTTGTCATCCTTGCCGACGTTGTGCTGGTGAAATTCATTCTCGTGTTTTTCCCTTAGTCATTGAATAAGCGCTTCTTGAGATCACTATGGCCACAGCTTATAAAATCCCGACGGAACCAGAGCAAGTTGAGCAGGACAACGGCACGCCCATTCTCGCCGTCGAGAACCTGCACAAATCTTTCGGAAACCAGAAAGTGCTCGATGGGGTCAGCTTGAAAATAAGCCGCGGTGAAACCCTTGCCGTACTCGGGCGAAGCGGAACCGGCAAGAGCGTGCTGTTGAGAATCATCATAGGCCTCGAAAAGCCCGACTCGGGCTCGGTCCGCATTCATGGGCAGGATATTGCCGGCCTGGCTCTTGACCAACTCGGCGAAATCAGAAAGAAGATGGGCTTCCTCTTTCAGCAGGCCGCTCTCTACGATTCGCTCACCGTTGCTGAGAATGTTGCGTTTCCTCTCAAGCATCACAGGGGAGAAATGTCGGAGTCGGAAAAAGCCGATCGTGTAAAGCAGTTGCTGGCCGAGGTGGGCATGGAAGGCGATCTCAATAAGATGCCTTCGGATATTTCAGGCGGAATGCAGAAACGCGTGGGCCTTGCACGCGCCCTGGCTCTTGAACCAGAGATTCTGCTGCTCGACGAGCCCACGGCCGGTCTTGACCCGATCAGTTCTGCAGAGATCGATCAGCTGGTTCTTACGCTCCAGCGGGAACATCGGATGGCATCGATCGTGGTCACTCATGATCTGCACAGTGCCCGGACGATTGCCGATCGCCTGGCCCTCCTGAATGATGGCCGCGTGGTGGCTGAAGGGACATTCGAGGATCTTGAAAAAAGCGATATTGCGTTCGTGCAGGAATTTCTAAAGCAGGCCTAGGAGGATCTATGTCGAGAGTGGCGCGGCTGGGACTGTTCGTCGTTGTGGCTCTGGGAATTCTGGCGGCCGGCGTCTTCCTCATCGGGAGCAAGGAACATCTATTTGGCTCTACCTATCGCCTGCGGGCGCAATTCGACAATGTGGCAGGCCTGGTGAATGGAGCCGACGTGCAGGTGGGCGGAGTTCTGAGCGGAACGGTGCATAGCATTCAATTGCCTCACAAGCCGGGCGACAAAGTCACAGTCATCATGGATCTCAACAAATCGACCCACGAGATCATCAAGCAGGACTCCCTGGCTTCCATCGAAACCGAGGGTTTGCTGGGTAATCAGTACGTGTCGATTTCGTTTGGATCGGCAGGTCAGCCCGACGTAACAAATGACGGGACGATCCAGAGTCTTCCGCCCCTGGTCATGTCGGACATGCTCAAAAAAGCCAGCGGCATTCTGGATAGCAGTCAGCAAGCGGTTCAGAACGTGACGGAGGCCACCTCGCATCTCAATTCGGTAACCGGCAAGATCGACGCGGGTAAGGGAACCGTGGGCGCGCTGGTCAACGACAAGCAACTCTATAGCAACCTGCAGCAGACTACGACTGCCCTGAATGCAACCGTGACTAAGGCGGAGACCGGAGTCACCGACTTCCAGGAAAATATGGAAGCCCTTAAGCATAACTTCCTGTTAAGCGGATATTTTAAAAAGCGGGGATACGAAGACTCCGCTACCCTGGCAGCCAACAGCATCGCCGACCTCCCGCAAGGTACGCCCGAAAAGGTGTTCACCTACCCGGCAAAGCAACTATTCGATGCTCGCGACTCGGCCAAACTCAAAGACCAGAAGTCTCTGAACCCGGGCGGTCAATTTCTGGCGCAGAATCAGTTTGGAGTTGCGGTCGTCGTGGTCTCCGCGGGCATGGAGGGCGACACCCAAAAGGACCTGGTGCTCACCGAGGCCCGCGCCGCGGTCATACGTGAATATCTGGTTGAGAATTTCGGCTTTGACGACAGCCAGCTAAAAACCATGGGAATGGGCAAGCAGACTGGTTCGAGCCCGGACGCGGAGTGGGGATCTGTCCGCATACTTATCTTTCCACCTGGGACTGCGGTACCGCCAGACAAGCCTTCGCCGGCAGATAGCTCCTCCACATCGGGCCAGGCGCGGCCGGCTCAGGTTAATGACGCTGCGACGCAAAAGCAATAGCGCAACAGGCGAGTTAGCGCGCCTTCATTGCGAACTTATTATGTCGTTTAATTGTCTTCGCGCCGACCCTCGTGAGCAAATAAGCTCAGCCACGGCCCTCAAAACTTGAAATACTCATCTTGAAGGAGGAAGATGTTGCCTCATCCCCTTGCCGGCTCATGAGCATGGCCAACCCTTCCGGCATTTACCTCTCAGGTTGCCGCGAAACTCAATCGCATACCTCCAGGCTAGGTCAGGCAAGAAACGCGCGACGACACGATACGAAATAACTCCGAACAGAGTAACAATTCACTTGAATTCCGATTCGGCATCAGCACTTGGAATGGAGAGCTTGACGTGCCACTTATCAATATTGTGATCGTAATCGCCATAGTTGGCCTCCTGTTGTGGTTAGTGAACCGGTACATACCTATGCAGGGTACCATCAAGGGTATCCTGAATGGCGTTGTCGTGATCGCGCTAATCATCTGGCTCCTCAAGGTATTTGGGCTCTTAAGTCAAGTTACACAGTTTCGCGTCGGCCATTAACTGTTCGATTGTCAGACGGCAGGAACCCTTAGGTCGCGAGCAGAAAGCACGCATAACACAACACGATGTAAAACTGTTCGAGGCGGAAACAGCCTAATCCAGCGGCCATCGTCGCCCATTGTCTCTATGGTCCCCGCCAACAGGAACGTTTCTTGCGGGCTAACTTTCTATCGTGTATTCGCTTCCTCGCAGGTGAAGCAAACTTCAAAGCACATTTCAAGCACATTTTATTCGATCTTAGCAAATCGTCCAAAGACTGCATGCGTTCAGCCGATAAGAGTGAAAGCGGGAAAATTTGCCATTCGCCGAATTAATTCATACTGAAGATATGCCGGCAGGCGCTGGCTCCGTAGCCGCCGATCCGGTAGCGTTAAAGGCCTGCAGCTTGCCGTTGCCCACGCGCATTGCATTTCTGGGCAACTATTTGCCGCGCCAATGCGGCATTGCCACATTTACGACCGATCTGTGTACCGCCATGGGCAGCGAATACGGCGCCGAACGCCTGTTTGCCATCCCCGTCAACGACCCCGAATCCAGTTACGAATATCCGGAGCAAGTGCGGCTCGAACTTGAACAGGAGGATATTGGTTCCTATGAGCGCGCCGCCGAATTCCTGAACTTTAACGGCAACGATTTAGTATGCCTGCAGCATGAATACGGCATTTTTGGCGGGATTGCGGGCCGCCATATTCTGGCCCTGCTCAAAAAACTGAAGATGCCGCTGGTTACTACGCTGCACACCGTCCTGCGCGACCCCGATCCGGATCAGCGCGCGGTCCTCGAGGAGATCGCGCAGCTTTCCGACCGGCTGATTGTTATGAGCGAGCAAGCGGCCCGCTTTCTGCGCGACGTGTATGCGGTTCCAGGCGGTAAGGTCGACGTGATCCCGCACGGTGTGCCCGATCTTCCATTCATGGACCCCAATTATTTCAAAGATAAGTTCGGCACTGAAGGCAAGTCCGTGCTGCTTACATTCGGCTTGCTGTCTCCCAACAAGGGGATCGAAAACGTCATTCGAGCGCTCCCTGCAATCCTGGCGAAACATCCAGACGTTGTGTATATCGTCTCCGGCGTGACACATCCGCATGTCCGGCGGCGCGAGGGTGAGCACTATCGCGACGGGCTGCAAGTCCTGGCAGAGAAGCTTGGCGTTCTCGATCATCTGATTCTTAACAACCGGTTCGTGACCGCGGAAGAACTGGTCGAGCATGTGGGCGCGGCGGACATCTACATCACGCCTTATCAGCGCGAGGCTCAGATTGTCTCCGGTACGCTGGCCATTGCCCTGGGCGCGGGCAAGGCGATTATCTCCACGCCTTATTGGCACGCGAATGAGTTGCTCGCGGAGAACAGAGGCGTGCTGGTGCCGTTCGAGAATCCCGATGCAATCGCGGAGGCAGTTGTGAACCTGCTGGAGAACGATGGCGAGCGGCATGCGATGCGCAAGCGCGCCTATCTCCACTCAAGGGCAACCACGTGGCCCAAAACGGCAAAGGCCTACATGGCCAGCTTTCAACGCGCGCGGTTCGAGCGCACACTGCAGCCCAGGGCAGCCCGTAAAGAGGACGCGGCAGTCAACGCGGCCTATGAGCTGCCTGTATTAAATACCGCACACATGTTGAGGATGACGGATGATACGGGCATGTTGCAGCATGCTATCTTCTCCCTGCCCAATACTCGCGAGGGATACACGACCGATGACAACGCACGCGCGCTGATTGTGTCGATTCTTCTCGATGAGTTCCCGGCCCATGCGGGCAGCGTGGAGTATCCAAACCTTTCCCATCGCTACCTTGCCTTTTTATGGTTTGCCTTCTGCCCGGACACGGGAAGGTTCAGGAACTTTCTCGGCTACGATCGCAGATGGTTGGAGGACGTAGGGTCGGAGGACAGCCACGGCCGCGCCTTGTGGTCCCTGGGCAAAGTGCTCGGCCACTCGCGGAATGCAGGATTGAGAGGTGCCGCTGGCCGGCTGTTTGAGGCCGCAGTCCCCGCCACAAAATCTTTCACAAGTCCACGCGCATGGGCGTTTTCCATCTTGGGCATGCAAGCATATCTGGATTGGTTCCCAGGCGACCGCGCCGTTCAAGGGGCTCGCAATACGCTTGCGAATCGGCTCCTCGACACATATGACCGCACCCAGTCCGGGACATGGAATTGGTTTGAGAAGAGCCTCTCCTACTCCAACGCCAGGTTGCCGCAGGCCCTGATTCTGGCGGGATGGCGCAACGAAAACAGGCGCATGATGGAAGCCGGAATGGAGTCGCTGGAATGGCTCATCCGCGAGCAGCGCCGAGGCCATGAAGAGGTCTTCGTTCCCATCGGCTGCAGTGGATTCTTCACGGAGGGCGGAGAAAAGGCGCGTTTCGATCAACAGCCCCTGGAAGCGTGCGCAACCGTCTCAGCGTGCCTTGAGGTTTACCGGCTGACCCGCAAAAGAAATTGGCTTGAGGAAGCCTGGCGCGTCTTTCATTGGTTTCTCGGCAAGAACGATCTGCAGACTATGCTTTACGACGAAACAACAGGTGGCTGCAGAGACGGGCTTCATCCCGATCGCGTGAATGAAAATCAGGGAGCGGAATCTACGCTCTCGTTTTTGATGGCTCTCCTCGAAATGAACGAGGCGAAGGTTGCAAACGCAAAAGAACTTCCCATGGAAATGAGTCACTCCTCTTGACGACAGCTGTCACTCCCATCGCACCATCCGATTCGTTTGTCCCGCATCCACAGCATGTAAACACACATGCGGGACTGCCACTGTTCACCCGCTATGCCGGCAATCCCATCCTCACCCAGGAAAACTGGCCCTATCCGATCAACAGTGTCTTCAACGCCGGAGTCGCAAGACTGCCCGACGGAGACACCTTGCTTCTATGCAGGGTGGAGGACCGGCGCGGCCTGTCTCATCTCTGCGCTGCCCGATCCAAGAATGGAATCGATGGATGGCGCATCGACCTCCAACCCACGATGCCCGCAGATCCGGCCGGGCATCCTGAGGAAATATGGGGCATCGAAGATCCGCGCATTACATACGTTCCTGAGCTTGAACAGTTTGTCATTACCTATACTTCGTTTGCGCGCGGCGGTCCTGGAGTTTCGCTGGCGACGACCAAAGACTTCAAAAGCTTTCAACGATATGGCGTCATTATGCAGCCGGAGGACAAGGACGCCGCATTGCTGCCGCGCAGAATCGATGGGAACTGGGCATTGATTCACCGGCCGGTCACGACCCAGGGCGCGCATATGTGGATCTCCTACTCGCCGGATCTGCGCCATTGGGGAAGCCATAAGATCATGCTCTCGGCGCGCCGTGGCGGATGGTGGGATGCAAACAAGATCGGCCTCTGTTCCCCCCCGATTGAAACCGCCAAGGGCTGGCTGACCATATATCACGGAGTGCGGCGAACGGCATCGGGAGCCATCTATCGCCTGGGCCTTGCACTCTTCGACCTGGATAAGCCGGATATCTGTCTGCAGCGCGGAGACTCCTGGGTGTTCGGGCCGGAAGCCAGTTATGAGCGCGGCGGAGACGTAAAAGACGTTGTGTTTCCCTGTGGCCAGGCGATCGGCGCGGACGGAGATACGATTTATCTCTATTACGGAGCTAGCGATTCCTGCATGGCTTTGGCCACTGGCAGCATACGGTCCTTGCTCGCATGGCTCGACGCAAACTCGAGCCCTGAAGAAATAAACGCGCTATAGTGCCTATCGTTGCCGGAGTGCCTATCGTTGCCGAAGAGAGATGAGTTACTGAAATGAATGCAGAAGCCCGGACCTGGCCCAACTGGCTGCCACACGTGATTTTCACCAGACGACAATGCCCTCGCTGCAATTCGGTTCAATTCAAGCAGGCTGAACTGCGTTCCTACGACGGCCTGTTGCGCATGCTTGCGCTGCGGCCAGTGCGTTGCATGTTTTGCTGGCGGCGGTACTACTGGTTTGCCCTGAGCGCGGCAAATACTGAATAAGCCCTCGGCTTCATCCTGCGCTCCCCTCGAATGGGGCAGCCTGTCTCCGCCGGGTAGGACACAGGTTTATAATTTGCCCATGAGGGCGAGCGCACCTACCCATCCGGAAGACCAACCGCAGGGCGCCTCCGTGCGTGTTATGGGCGATGACCACGAAGTGGCGTCCAAACTACTTGCTCTGGAGACGAATCTCGAGCAGTTTGAAAACCTGATGGTGGCATACTCGGGCGGCGTGGACTCCGCGTTTCTGGCGGCTACGGCGCATCGTGTTCTGGGTTCCCGCATGCTCGCCGTGCTGGCCGACTCCCCCAGCCTGGCCCGCCGTGATCTGGAGCATGCCCGCGAATTTGCCCATGGGCTTCAGATGCCTCTGAACGTCGTGGCAACCCAGGAATTGGACCGGCCCGAATACCAGCGCAACGATGCCAGCCGCTGTTTCCATTGCAAGGACGAGCTCTTCGCCGTCATGGAGACTTTGGGCGCCGAGCTGGGCTTTACGCGCATCGCTTATGGCATGAACGCCGACGACACCCGCGATTATCGTCCCGGCCAGCGCGCCGCGGAGGACCATGCCGTGCTCGCACCGCTTGCGGACGCCGGCCTCACAAAAATAGAGATCCGCTCGCTCGCAAAGGCCGCCGGCTACACACTGTGGGATCGCCCGGCAGCGCCTTGCCTTTCCTCGCGCGTAGAGTACGGCCGCACCGTCACCCGCGAGGTGCTGGAACAGGTGGAGCGCGCTGAGGAAAGCCTGCGCCAGTTGGGCTTTCGCGAGTTGCGCGTCCGCCATCACGGCGAGCTGGCTCGCGTTGAAATTGCGCGCGCCGAGCTGCCCCGCGCCCTGGCGATTGAAATGCTCGACGCCATCTCCGCGGCCCTCAAGCAGGCCGGATTTCAATACGTCACCCTCGATTGCGCCGGCTTTCGCTCCGGCTCCATGAACGCAATTCTCCCCGCCGACGTCCTGCTGCGGCGCGGCGCATAGCCAACAGGTTAAAATCTAGAGCGCGATGCGCATTGCATATCTCGAATGTTTTTCCGGCATAAGCGGTGACATGTTTCTGGGCGCCCTGGTTGATGCCGGTGTTCCCTTCGGCTCCCTCGCGGAAATAACTGCCGCGCTCAACGTGGGCGCGCGCCTGGAAATGCGCAAAGTGAGCCGCGGCAGCCTGACCGCAACCAAAGTGGACGTGCTCACCTCGCCCCAACCAGGCAGCGAGACGACTCACTCCCACGGTGACCATCCGGCCCATACGCATGCTCCTCATCGTCATTTGTCGGCGATTCTCGCCATCATTCGCTCTGCCCCGCTCGCCGAGACGGTAAAATCCCGCGCCATTCGCGCCTTCCAGCTGCTGGGCGAAGCCGAAGCCGCCATCCATTCCATCCCCATTGAAAAAGTCCACTTCCACGAGGTCGGCGCAGTGGACACCATCGTCGACATTGTTTGCGCCGCGGCTGGCGCTGGGTCGCTCGGCATCGACCGCTGGCTCGCGTCGCCACTCAACGTAGGCAGCGGAACGGTGGCATGCCAGCACGGCACGCTCCCGGTTCCCGCGCCTGCCACGCTTGCCCTGCTGGGCGATGCGCCGGTCTATGCCGGCGGCGAGCCGATGGAGCGCGTCACGCCCACAGGCGCGGCCATATTGCGCATGTTAGAGGTGGGCTACGTGCCGCTTCCGCCTATGCGCATCAAGGCCTCCGGTTACGGCGCGGGCGGCCGCGATACGCCCGGTCAGCCCAACCTGCTGCGCCTGCTCATCGGCGAAGAGGAGACCGCGCAGGCCATCGCAACGGACTCCGTCGCAGTCATCGAAACAGTCATTGATGACTCCAGCCCGCAGTTGCTCGCCTACGTCAGCGAGTTGCTGCTGGCCGCCGGCGCATTAGATGTCTATCGATTCCCGGTGCAGATGAAAAAAGGCCGCAGCGGCGTGCAACTCACCGTGCTCTGCCGCCCCGATCGCGCGCCGGCGCTCCAGGATCTTCTGTTCCGCGAAACCACCACCATCGGCCTGCGCTGGAGGCTCGAAAAAAAAGTCGGGCTGCTCCGCGAATTTCTCAAGGTGCAAACGCCCTGGGGCGAAGTGAGCATCAAAGTCGCCCGCTGGCCCGGCGGCGCCATCGCCAATGCCTCGCCGGAGTATGAGGATTGCCGCCGCATCGCCACCGAACACTCCATCCCCCTCAAGCAAGTAATGCAAGAGGCCATGCGCATCTACGCCGCCTCCGGAATTGCCGCCTCCGGCATCGCAAAGGAGCAAAGCTGATGGATCGCTCTCAAATCGAAACCCTGCTCAACGAAGTCCGCCAAGGCCACACGCCGGTCAGCGAGGCCCTCGACCGCCTTCGCGATCTTCCCTTTGAAGATCTTGGGTTCGCCAAGCTCGATCATCATCGTGCCCTTCGCACCGGCATGCCCGAGGTGATTTTTGCCATGGGAAAAACCGCCGCGCAGGTGGCCACAATCTTTGCCCGCATGGCCAAGGCGAGCGGCAACGTGCTCGCTACCCGCGCCACTCGCGAAATGTTTGAAGCCGTCGTCGACCTGGAACCGCGGGCCGAATTCCATGAGACCGCCCGCGCCATCACCCTCACCCAGGCGTCCGGCATTCCGGGCAAGGGAACCATCGCCGTGGTCTGCGCAGGCACTAGCGACCTGTCTGTTGCGGAAGAAGCCGTGGTCACCGCGCGTCTGATGGGCAACACCGTCGAACTCATCGCCGATGTGGGCGTGGCCGGCATTCACCGTCTGCTGGCGCAAAAGAGCGGATTGCAATCCGCCCGCGTGCTCATTGTCTGCGCCGGCATGGAAGGGGCATTGCCCACCGTAGTCGGCGGCCTGGTCAACGCTCCGGTCCTGGCCGTTCCCACCAGCGTGGGTTATGGCGCTTCGTTCGGCGGTGTGGCGGCGCTTCTCGGCATGCTGAACACCTGCTCGCCTAACGTCTCCGTCGTCAACATCGACAATGGATTCGGCGCCGCCTGCATCGCCTCGCTCATCAATCACCTCTGAGAATGCCGCCGGCACATGAGAGAACGCGCTCAGGAAATTCACGGAGATTGATTTCAGAGGCAGAGACGCCAGGTGACTTGAGTCAACGCTCCTGTCCTTAATCCAGTACTACCGAAGACTCCGATCAGAAGAACTTGATCACAGCCTCATTAACTTGCTGCCTTGGCCCGCGCCCTGACCGGCCATTTGACCGCAATTGGGGCTAGCCCACCATCACCGTTGCGCACGGATGCTGTCAGACGCGGCTTATCCATTTCCCGCTTCACGCGCGCGATGATCTCCCTTGCTAATTCGATCCGGCTCTTCTGTTTCATGGTGAATCCTTTTCTTGAACGATGAGTGATGCGCTCAGTCCGCGCCGTCAGGCGTGTGCACATAGTTGGAAATTCAGTTGTGAATTGCAAATTTGCAACAGACAGACAATCGCGGCTATCAATTGCTGGGCGAATCGAATCCCGTGACAAAGGGAAGCTTCACCGTCACCAGAACCTCAAGCAGCGTAGCGGAGTGGCGAACGCTTCCCGACAGCAGCAGGAGTGCCTCAGTCACTGGCGCATATTGTTTCGCCAGAACGTCCAGGCTGTCACTCACACTGTAGAGTCTTACGGCTTCTTGCAAAATGTCGTTTGCGGCCATGGAATATGCAGATTTCTGGGTGCCTTGCAGAAAGATGGATCGGCCTTCGTAGCCACCGTCTCTCATCTTCCTATGCGTCATCTTAGAAGTAGCCATGACCGGCGTCTGTTCACATTGGACCGCTGCAAACCGGCCGGGTGCCCCAGGTCTCGATCTTGAGACCTGGGAACTCAGGATCACAGATTCCCTAAACACCGCCTTCAAGAACCGCATCTGCAATCCGCGCTGCCTCCACCGCCGGCCGCACATCATGCACCCGAACCACCGACGCCCCATGCAGAATCGCCGCCACCATGGCCGCCAGACTGGCCGTCTCGCGCGCTTCCACAGGCGCTGCGTGTCCCCGATGCAGCGGCGCTAACGTCCTGCCCAGGAATGACTTGCGACTCACTCCCGCCAGCAGCGGACGACCCAGAGCCAGCAGCTCTGCCTGCCGCGCCAACAGCGCATAGTTCTCCTCGAAGTTCTTCCCAAATCCATATCCCGGATCCGGCACAATCCTATTCACCGCAATCCCCGCCTGCGCCGCTCTTTTCAGGCTCGTTTCCAATCCCATTCGCACCATCGCAAGCAGTTCATCCGCAGGCAGCCGCGCATGCTTGCTCCACTCCTCCGGCCTGCCCCGCGTGTGCACTAGCACCAGCCCGCACCCCGTCTCCGCACAGGCCTCAGCCATCGCGGAGTCCCAACTAAGCCCGCTCACATCGTTCACAATCTCCGCCCCGGCCGCTCCAGCGGCCCGCGCCGTCTCCGCCTTATAAGTGTCCACAGAAACGATCGCTTCCGGCCGCGTAGCCAGAATTCCTCTGAGCACCGGCAACAGCCGCGCCTGCTCTTCCTCAGCGCTCACCGCCGGCGCATCCTCGGAATCAGCCGCCCCCCCCGCCCGCGACCCCGGCCGCGTGCTCTCCGCGCCCAGGTCCACAATGTCCGCTCCTTCGTCCAACAGCGTGATTCCGCGTTCAACAGCCGCCGCAGCACCAAAAAACAATCCCCCATCGCTGAAGGAGTCCGGCGTGATGTTGACCACCCCCATCACCAGCGTCCGACGGCCCAGTTCGAGCGTGCGGCTGCGCAGCTTCCATCCGGCGATTGTTCTTTTCAGGGCTTCCATTCCTGTCAGTCCACCCATAGTTGAATCCGCTAATCCGTCTCTCCCGGAACGCCTTGACCTTGAAGATGCGCCGTCTTCCTGAATGGTAACGCCGCACCTTGTCTCGGTCCTGCTACACTCCGGGCATGATGGCACCCAGGCGACTCTCGGCGCTTCTGCTGGCTCTCGCCCTTGTCGCCTGCCCCAGGTTTCCGGCACAAGCGCGCCACAGCGCGAAGCCCGCTACACATCCCGTCGTCACGAAGGGCCAGCTTGCCGACCGGCTCCAGCTTATTCTCGCCGAACGGGCGCTGAGCCACGCCGAGTTTGGCATCAGCGTCGCCACCCTGGATGGCCAATCCCTCTTCGGATGGAACGAAGGCCGCCTGTTCACGCCCGCCTCGAACGCCAAGCTGCTCACCACCGCTGCCGCCTACGCTTTGCTGCCCGTCGACACACTCACCTGGACCACGAACGTCGTCGCCGGTGGCGAGATCGACAGTCAGGGAGTTCTCCACGGCGATCTGATTCTGCTTGGCGCGGGCGACCCCACGATGAGCGCCCGGCATTATCCCTATCAGCCGCCGCCAATCCCCCCAAGCCCTACGGCCCAAAGCCCCACCACACCAAGCCCCACAGCCCCGGCATCTTCCTCGAGCCAGCCGGAGTCGCCGCCCGCCCGCGCAATGGAGGTCTTGGAATCTCTGGCCCAACAGGTCGAGCAGACCGGCGTCCGCACCGTCGACGGCAGCGTCATCGGCGACGACAGCTTCTTCCTCAACGAGCCTTACGGCCAGGACTGGGGCTGGGACGACCTGCAATGGAGCGACGGTGCCCCCATCTCCGCACTCGCTTTCAATGACAACACCGCCGAATTAACCGTGTCGGCCGACCCCGCTGCTCACGATGCCACCCCCGCCGCCGCATGGACGCCCAATATGGAATACTTCGCCCTGGACAACTCCATGACCCCGGCGGCCAACGGCGAAACGCCGCATCCGGGCCTCGACCGCCGCCCCGGATCCATGCTGGTTCGCGCCTGGGGAACGATTCCCGCCGAGGGCTTTCATGCCGGCCTGGCCGTCGAAGACCCGGCGGAGTTTACCGCCGCGGCCTTTATCGATGCCCTCACCCGCCGCGGCGTTAAAGTGACCGGGTCGGCCGAATCCCGCCACATGGATCCAATCGGAACCGGCAACTTTGCAGCCGAACGCGCCGAGCCCGTCAAACTGACCCGCTCCGGTCTTACCACCATCGCCGCGCCCCTCGAAGGCCGTAAAGTCCTGGCCACGCGCACCTCAGTCCCCGTTGCCGAGGACATTGCGGTCATCAACAAAGTGAGCCAGAATCTGCATGCCGAGCTGCTGTTGCGCCTGCTGGGCAAGGTCCACGGAACGGAAGGCAGTTTAGCCCAGGGGGCCCGCGTCGTGCGGCAGTTCCTGGTCGGCGCCGGCGTAGATGATGCGGACTTTTTTCTCTACGACGGTTCGGGAATGAGTCCCGACGACCGCATTGCCCCTCGCGCCTGTACGCGCCTGCTCGTCTATGCCGCGCGGCAGCCTTGGGGAGCGGCATGGCGCGCGAGTCTCCCCGTGGCAGGCGTGGACGGCACACTGGCCGGGCGGTTCAAGAGTTCCCCGCTGACCGGCCGGCTGTGGGCCAAGACCGGCACTCTGAACGGGGTCAACGCGCTCTCCGGTTACCTCACCGCCGCCAGCGGCAAGGTATTGGCCTTTTCGATTCTGGTCAATGGCCACCGGCCCGGCAGCGACGCCGAAGCAAAGGCCATCGACCGCATGGTTGAGGCCATAGCCGCCGCGGAGTGAGCCTGTATCAAGTGAGCCTGTATCATCAGAAACCGATGCGCTCCTTTTCTTTTCCTGTTTCACTCCCAGTGGGTACCGTTGCGATTGCCCTTGCCGGAACCTTAGCAGGAGCCATCGCCGGCTGCCGCTCCTTGCCTGCATCCAAGCCCCCGGAGCTCTGGACCGCGGAGGAGGCCCGAGGGGCGCAGGTGTTCCAGCAAAGCTGCGCCCGCTGCCACTACCCCACCACCACGCGCGGGCTGCATGGCCCAGGACTGCAAGCGCTCACCAAAATCAAGGCTATGCCCTCCGGCGCGCCGCCCACCGATGAGCGGATTACCGAGACCATTCTGCATGGGCGGCTCATGATGCCAGCCACTCCACTGTCCGACGGCCAACTCCACGATCTGCTGGCTTATCTGCACACCCTATGACAGACGAAAAGGCGACCACCGAAGGCAAGAAGATTGACGCCCGGCTCCCGCGGCGAACTCTGTTGCGGCTGCCGGGCCTGGCGGCCATCAGTCTCTACTTGCTGGTGCTCGCCGGGGTCATCATCGTGGGCGTGGTGGCCGGCGCGCAAGGACCCTACTATCCTCCAATCTTTCTGATCTTCGCGGCTCTCTTCATCGCCGCCAGCGCCGGGCTGCTGTTGCTCTTGCGCTGGGCATGGGCGCTGACCCTTGCGGCGGTGTTCCTGCTGGTCGTCTATAACTTGTGGATATTCTCCAGCCTGCATCAGGGCGCGGCGCTGGTACAAGGTCTGCTGAACCTTGTCTTCTTTCTCTACCTGGTCAGACCTGAAGTGCGGGAAAGCCTGCGGTAGAGCCACCAGAGCGCCTTACAGGCCCCCGCTGCATCGATCCTGCGGTCGGCGGTGATGAGCGCGCGTTTTTCCGCGATCGATGTTGCGGCGATCGGACTCGCGACGATCGGAGAAATCGCCCGATTCCGCGACCGCTACAATAGGAGCGTGATGGAACTCATCCAGATCGAACCCTTCCGAAGGGCTCCGGCGCCCAAACCCGAATGGCTCAAAGCCCGCGCTCCAGTGGGCGAGAACTACCACGACCTCAAGCGCCTGGCGCGCTCGCTCAATCTGCACACCGTTTGCGAGAGCGCCCACTGTCCCAACATCGGCGAGTGCTGGCACCACAAGACCGCCACCTTCATGATGCTCGGCAACCTGTGCACGCGCCGCTGCGGCTTCTGCGCCGTGCCCAAAGGCCGTCCCGAGCCCATCGACTTCGACGAGCCTCGCCGCGTGGCTGAAGCCGTGGCCACGCTCGGCCTTCAGCATGCCGTCATCACCAGCGTCAACCGCGACGACGACCTGGTGGGCGGAGCGCGCGCCTTCGCCATGGTGATTGATGAGATTCGCCGCCAGGCTCCCGGCTGCCGCGTCGAAGTGCTCATTCCGGACTTCCAGGGCGACGAAGAGGCCATCCGCGTCGTCGTCGAAGCGCGCCCTGAAGTTCTCAACCACAACACGGAATCGGTGCCGCGCCTCTATCGCGTGGTGCGCTCCGGCGCGCGCTATGAGCGTACTTTAGAGTTGCTCCGCTACTCCAAAGCGCTGAGGCCCGCAGGGATCACCAAGTCCGGCGTGATGGTCGGCCTGGGCGAGGAGACGCATGAACTTCTCGCGGTCTTCCGCGATCTCGCCGCGGTCCACTGCGACATACTCACCATCGGCCAGTATCTGCGCCCTTCGCGCGATCACCTGCCCATGGCCCGCCTCTACACGCCCCGCGAGTTTGCCGAGCTGAAGACCGAAGCCCTCAGAATGGGCTTCCGACACGTCGAGTCGGGGCCGCTGGTCCGCTCCAGCTATCACGCGCACGAGCAAGCGGCTGCGATGGAGCGGGCGGTTGTGGCGTAGAAGCCTTCCAAGACCCGCGGATTCGTTAATATAGTCTTTTGCACGGAACGAGGACCAAACCATGGCAGTCTCCACAATGGCCGGCATCCCGGCGCTCAAAGAAATCTCCACCGATCTGAAGCGGCGCATGGACCAGGCCGTCGCCACATTTCAGGCCAGCCTGGCCTCCACGCGCACCGGCCGCGCCAGCGTGCACATGCTCGATCAGGTCAAGGTGGAGTGCTACGGCACCCACATGCCCATCAACCAACTGGCGCAGGTCTCCACGCCTGAGGCGCAACTGATCGTGATCTCGCCCTACGATCCCGCGGTACTCAAAGAGATCGAGAAGGCCCTGCAAGGCGCCGATCTCGGTTTCAATCCCCAGTCTGACGGCAAAGTGATCCGCGTGCCCGTGCCGCCCATGACCGAGGAGCGCCGCCGCGACGTCTGCAAGCACCTGAACAAAGTGCTCGAAGAGCACCGCACTGCGGTGAGAAATGTCCGCCGCGACGGCAACGACGCGTTGAAAAAGCTTGCCAAAGACAAAAAAATCAGCGAAGACGAAGAGAAGCGCTCCCTCGACGAAGTCCAGAAAATGACCGACGAAGAAATCCGCCGCATGGAAGAGCTGTCGCGCAAGAAAGAAGCCGAAGTGATGCAGGTGTAACGGGCACGCTGAGTTCAATAAGCAGGCGCCTGCAGTCGAATGCCAGGCTGAAAGGCCGGAAGCTCCATCCTTCCGCGTTCTCGTTGCAGAAGGATGGACCACAAATCCCATGTGGCCGGGTGCCCCAGGTCTCGCATTTGAGACCTGGGATTCCTCAGCCGCCCACGGGACACGAATCACAGCAGCTTGCCGAAAATAATCCCCTGCCGGCGCACAATTAAAGTTGAGATGAAGAGCGAAGAAGCCGCTAACATAAGTTCAGCTCAGAAAAAAATGCCGTTTTCGCCAGTGAAACTGTGGAGCCCTGCCTAACCAACCAAGGATCAATGGTTTGCTGAAGCCCGCTCCGCAGGAACGCTTAAATTGTTAAATTGTGAAACTGTGGATGCCGGCCCCCACAGCAGTCTGCTTCTTCGTCCGCTCATAGAACGGCAGCGGCGCCTGCTTCGCCCACAACTGATTGGCGCGCACCCGCACCAGCGCATCGGCGTCAGTCGCTCTTCCCTGAGTCCTGGTCGAGCCCGACGGGCAAATCCAACGCCACCAGGGCAAACCGGGTCCGGTCGTCCTTGGAGTCCTCAAAGCCCACGATGTGCTGATGGCGCTTGGAGCCGGCCTTCAACTCCAGGCTATCCTCGCGCGTGCCGAAGTCTCTGCGATCAATCTGCACCTTGGGATTCTTCTCGTCATCGCAGGTCAGGCCTTCGGAAGTCCTTGTCGGCGTGCCCACCGGCGTCTGTCCCTGGCAAGTAATCACGTCGCCGTAGCGGCCCAGAGCCTTCTTGTAGAACGCAGTAACCTTGTCGTTTGAGTCCGGCGTGGCATAGGAAACCTCCCGAACCCGCAGCTCCCACTGGCCAAAGCCAAGGTGCACGTCCGCGGACTTGTGCTTGTCATCGTCTTTCACCGCCTGGGCGCCCGGATAGACCGGCAAGCCCAGGTCAGCGGCCGTGGTCTGGTCGGTATTCACGTGAACGCCGCCGAATGGCGTATCCACCTGGACGTTTTTATCCTCGCCGTTGGCGCCCTTGTCGACGTGTACCCTGCATCCCGCAATCCCGGCCGCCAGCACCAGGGCCGCCAGCAAACCCGTTGCTTCCCGCATCCTTTTCCGCACCATGGCAATCGCCCTCATGACCTGTTATACGCCGTCCCTGGGTGAAAGGTTCCGGAAATGCCACCTTGAATCCACTCCGGGCGGCTGCGCTCCGGCACAAGGACTTTTCCTGCGTATTCGCGAAAAGGAACGGAGTCCTTTATGGTGGAGGGGATGAAAAAGGCCTTGATCGGAGTTCGCATCTCGCTTCTGGCTGCGCTTCTTCCCGCCGCGACTACGCTGATCTCCCAGGCGGGGACGTCCATCCCGGTTCCGATCGCCGCGCCGGTCTCAATTCAGGTGCATGCCGGTCAGCCTATTGGCCCGTACACACCCATCTGGAACTACTTCGGCGCCGACGAGCCCAACTATCTCTACGCGCCCCATGGCAAAAAACTGCTGGGCGAGCTGGCCGCGCTCAGTCCGGTTCCGGTCTACTTTCGCCCTCATAATCTGTTCACCACCGGCAACGGGGACGGCTCGCTGAAGTGGGGTTCGACCAACGTCTACACCGAGGGGCCGGATGGCGCCCCGGTCTACGACTTCACCATCACCGACCGCATCTTCGACGCGCTGACCCAGGCGCATGTGCGTCCGCTGGTTGAGATCGGATTTATGCCTGAGGCGCTCTCTACCCATCCGGAACCCTATCGCCACAGCTTTCCCAAGGGAGATATCTTCACCGGCTGGACGTATCCGCCGAAAGACGAAGCCAAATGGTCCAGGCTGGTTGCGGCGTACGCGACCCATCTGCGCGAGCGCTACGGCCGCCAGACCGACAACTGGCTTTGGGAGGTGTGGAACGAGCCGGATATCGGCTACTGGCACGGCACCCCGGCCGAATATGACCGGCTCTACGACCTGACCGCCGCCGCCATTCGCCAGGTGCTGCCGGCGGCGAAGATCGGCGGCCCGGAGGCAACCGGCGTCAGCGACCATTCCGAGCCGTTTCTGCGCCAGTTTCTTGAGCATTGCGCCCACGGCGCCAATGCCGCGACGGGCGGCATCGGCGCGCCGCTTGACTTCATCAGCTACCACCCCAAAGGCAGCCCGAAGTTTGTGGATGGTCATGTTGCCGGGGTCCCCGGCGACAGGTCTTCGTCGACGGGGTGGGTAATTATGAGCGTTGGAACCCAGCTTCGGGCCGTGGAGCGCGGCATGCAGGTCGTCGCCAGTTATCCGGAGTGGAAGCACACGCCGATCATTCTCGGCGAGAGCGACCCCGAAGGCTGCGGCGCCTGCCTGAGCAGCCGGAACGGCTATCGCAACGGACCGCTCTACGGCGTGAGCGTGGCCGAGGCCACCATGCGCACCTATGAGTTGGCGCGCAAGTACGGCGTCACTGTCGAGGGCGCGGTCACCTGGGCCTTTGAGTTTGAAGATCAGCCGCCCTTTGCCGGGTTCCGCGAATTGGCCACCGACGGCATCGACAAGCCGGTGCTGAATGTGTTCCGCATGTTTGGCATGTTGGGTGGGAGCGGGGCAGGCGGGGATTTGACGGGCGAGGCTCAAGTGGTCGAAGGCGTGCCGGGGGCAATGTGGGTTGCCGCAGAAAGCAGCGCGGCCCTTCCCCTGGCTGAGGTTGTGGAGCACAGTGTGGCCGCGGCCCCGGACGTGAATGCGGTAGCGACGCGCAACGGCCGTGAAGTGGATGTGCTGCTGTGGAACTACCACGATGCCGACGTCGCGGCTCCGTCTGCCGAAGTTCACGTGGCAATAGACGGCTTGCGGGGTCGCGAGGCGGTTGCGGCAGAGTTTCGCATGGACGGCGAACACAGCAATGCGTACCGGGCCTGGCAGCAGATGGGCAGCCCCTCACAACCCACCGCGGAGCAAACACTGCAACTGGAACGGGCAGGCGCGCTCGAACAGACGGTGGCCGATCATCCGATGGCGCTTCGGGCCGGCAAAGCTGACCTGAAACTAACTCTGCCGCGCCAGGCGGTCGTCCTGTTGCGGCTGCGGGAGCGGTGATGGCAGGAATGCGATGGACGTGAGTAGGAAAGCGGCAAGCCGGTGCGGCAGTCCCAGGGCTGTACGGGCCACAAGGTACTGGATCAGTGCTTCGCGGGGCCGTCTTCCTTGCTGCTGGTGGCAAATAAAATGCACGCAGTAAAGACCACGACGATAACCGGGACGACGAAGAACGGCGACGTAATGTGCATGGTGCAGGCTCCCGAATTCCAAGGTACGACAGTAGATTACCAAAGCCGGTCATCTCCCCGGAACGTGGGACCGCATTAACCAGCAATATCCATTTCGAGCCGAGGCAGTACGCGATAAAATCAGACTTGACTTTTCCACGCGGCCGGGCTCTTCTAGTCTCGATCCCACTTCTCGTTTCTTGCGCATCCGCGGCTGGGATTTTCCTCATTGGTTTCGCGCCTGCGCGCATGGAATCGTGGTCCCGGGCCCCCGTTTGATTCACGAAAGGACTCAAGATGTCCGAGCCTTATCAGCAGTCTGGCATCTCTCAAAATGCGGCGGGAGCGATCACTTATATCACCATTGTGCCGGCGATCGTTTTCCTGGTGCTCCCACCCTACAGCGCGAACCCCTTCATACGTTTCCACGCCTGGCAGTCTATTTTTCTAAGTATTGCGTCCGTCATCGTCAACGTCGTCATAAGCGTTCTTCTCGGGGTCAGCGCAGGATTTGGATCCAGCTTGTACCACGCTCTCACCAACCTGCTCTGGATTTTTTGGCTTCTCCTATGGATTTTGTGTGCGATCAACGCTTTGAATGGCAAGCGCTTCGGGCTCCCGTTGATCGGCGCGATCTCTGAGAGCCTGGCCCGCAAGTAACGCGTTGGCCGCTCTGTGTAGTTGAGCTGGACTCTCAATGACCAGGCCGGCTCCGTGCTATCGCCGCTTGCCTTTCTTGCCGAAACGCTTCTTCCCTTTTGAAGCCGGCGCGGCGGCGTCTTTCCGTTTGCCTTTCTTGGGCCTGGGCGGGGACTTGAGGGCTTTGCGGCCGGTCAAGGGAATGCCCTCTTCCACAATCGAGAACTGGAGCCTGCGCTCCTGGACCAGGATGCGATCCAGAATCACCTGCACACGGTCGCCGGCGCGGAAGCGGCGTCCATTGCGTTCGCCAATGATCTCGTGCGTGTTCTCCCGCCAGGTATAGCGGTCGTCGCGCAGCGTGTCGATCGGGACTAGCCCCTCGACGAACATGTCGGTCAATTCGACAAAGAGTCCGAATTTCGCGGGGTTCAGCACCAGCGCAGCAAATTCCTCGCCCACCCGGTCCTGCATGAAGCGAACCTTTTTCCACTCCACCAGCTCGCGCTCAGCCTCTGCAGCGCGGCGCTCGGTGAGGCTGGTTTCCTCGGCAATCTGCGCGAGCTCCGCTTCGGGAATCGGCGGCTCGCCGTTGAAAGCTGTTACTTCCGCAGGCGCCCCATCCTTTCCGCGTTCTTTGCGGAACGGGTAGGGGCCAACCTCACTCTTGGCGGGCCGGATTGATATCGGCAAACCCTCGTGCGGATGCGTCCACGGCGAATTGTGCCGTCCCTGCGCGATCTCGCCCTCGCCGTGTACACCTGCCTCAAGCAATGCCTTGGCAATGCGATGCGCAATCAGATCCGGATAGCGCCGAATGGGCGACGTGAAGTGCGTGTAGCTAGGGGCGGCCAGCGCAAAGTGGCCCTCGTTGATCTCGGAGTAGCGTGCCTGTTTGAGCGAGCGCAGCATCAGGTAACTCAGAATCCGTTCTTCCGGCTTGCCCTCAATGCGCGCCGCCAGTTTTTGATACATGCGCGGCGTCACCGGAATATCTTCGGGCACCTCATGCATCCGGGGATTGCGCCCGCGGCCATGCATATCGCGCCGCTCCCCGCGCGTCTGGATGCGCTTGACGGGGAGGGCGCCGAGGCCGAGCGAGTAACCGAAGGCCGCAGCCAGCTCTTCAAACTGGACGACTCGGCGAGGCTCGGGCTTTTCATGAATCCGATAGAGCGAGGGCACGCCCAGGTCTTCTAGCCAGGTAGCTACGCACTCATTGGCGGCCAGCATGAACTCTTCGATCAGACGATTGGCCCAGGTGCGCTCCGACTTGGTGACGCCGCGCATCTGGCCCTGCTCATCGAACTCGATGACCGGCTCGGGCAGGTCGAAATCGATGCTGCCCCGTTCCTCGCGGCGCTTGTTCATCAGCCCGGCCAGCAGGCGCATCCGTTCAAAGTCTTGGATCAACACGGCGTGCCGCGCGCGGGCTTCTGCATCGCCGACAAGAATGCCGTGCACTTCGGTATACGTCATTCGCGCCGCGGAGCGAATGACGCCTTCGACGATCTCATAGCTCTCAATGCGGCCGTCGGAATCGAGCTGCATGATGCAGCTCAGCACCAGCCGGTCTTCGCCGGGTCGCAGGCTGCAGATGCCGGTCGAGAGCTCCTGCGGCAGCATGGGGATGGCGCGATCCGGGAAGTAGACGCTGGTTCCGCGCAACCGCGCTTCCAGGTCGAGGTCCGTCCCCGCGCGCACATATTCGGCCACATCGGCAATATGAACCTGCAGCTCGTAACCGCCGTCGCCGCGCTCAGTCACCAGCACCGCATCGTCGAAGTCTCTGGCCGTTTCGCCGTCAATGGTGACGATGGGCAGCGAACGAAAATCGCGGCGGCTGGCGGCTTCTTCCTGGTCAAGATGGGCCACGCTGCGCGCTTCGGCGAGCACCTTTTCAGGAAACACCCGCGGCAACTTGTGCTTGCGGATCATCATCTCGACATCCACGCCAAAGTCTTCGGGCGAGCCCAGCACTTCAATCACCCGGCCGACCGGGAGCCGTGAAGGCGTGGGCCAACTGGTGATTTCTACATCCACCACCAGGCCCTCCAGGCTGTCCGGCATTTGGCTCGCGATGGCTTCGCTGCCCAGCACGCGGTGCGGCGTGGCGGCTTCGCCGGCCGCAGGGAGCTCCTGCCCCAGGGGAATCAATATGTGCTGCGTCATGCGCTCGTCGAATGGGACTACACTGTGTCCCTGCGCCCGGTCAGCGCGGGCGTAATGAAAGACGCCGACCACGGTGGGGTTGCGCCGCTCCAGCACGCGCACGATGCGGCCCATGCGACGCCCATCGGCCTTGGGCGGCTCCACTTCGACAAGCACCTGGTCGCCCTGCATGGCGCCGTTGATCTCGTTGGGAGGAATGAAAATATCTTCTTGACCAACAGCCTGTCGCGCGTTCGGTCTTACGAAGCCGTAGCCGTCGCGATGCAAATCGAGACGGCCCGCGGCCAGGTTTTCCCGCGTGCCACCGACGCCAGTGGCAGCGCGTGGAATGCTCCAATGTTCACGATCGAGCTTCACCAGCGCGCCCCGTGCCGTCAGCCGTGCCAACTGTTCCAGCAGCAAGCGCCGCTCGCGGCCGCCGGCCACGCTCAGCTCGCGGACGAGCTGCTTGTACCCGGCCTTTTGCCCGGCGGAGCGCGCAATCCGCTGCACCAGTTCATGATCCGTCATAAGCTAAGAGTAGGGTATCGGCGCGGTGTCTGGAACCGCCGGACCCTGTTGAAACGGCCCCCGGCTGAAGGGACGGCCCATGTTCCGGCCAGGCCCCGAATCTGTTGACACCGACGGCAACCGATTCGCCCTGTTTTTGGGTCATTTGGTCAAATCGGGGCGGTCGGACTTACAATAACGGAAAAGCAATGTCTCAATCGGACCAGGAAGGACTAGCATCCTATCAGTGGCCGCTCCCAGGGTCGCCCAAGGCAAATTGCCAGGCGGTCCGCAATTTTAGACTTTCTTCGGGCCCGCGGCAGTGGCCCCTGCCTTGAAATCCCCAGTCCTGCAGGACAGAAAAGGAAACACCTTGAGCGCAATGTGGAAACCCACCCAGCAAGGATCGATAAGCCCCAGCCCCAATACCAGCCCCAACACCAACACCGGCTCTAACCCTGAACCCATCCGCTCCGTACCCGCCGCGTCGGCCCCCGAACCCGCCAGGAGCACTCCGATTGCGGCCGGCGAACAGGCCACCATAGGCAAAGGCCTGTTCGTCAAAGGTGAAATCTCCGGCTCGGAGTCGCTGTATATCGACGGCAAAGTCGAGGGCAGCATCAACCTGCCCGGCAACCGCGTCACGGTGGGCCGCAACGGCCAGGTGTCGGCCAACATCACGGCCCGCGAGATCGTGGTCCTGGGCAAGGTGCGCGGCAATGTCTCGGCTTCAGACCGCGTAGACATCCGCGCCGAGGGCTCGCTGAGCGGCGATGTGGCCGCATCCCGCATCAGCATCGAGGATGGCGCGTTCTTCAAGGGCGGCATCGACATCCGCAAGCCTGAATCCAAGGCCACGGCTGCCGGAGCGCCGATCTCCGCCGCGGCCACGGCCCCGGCAGAAGTAACGAAGACGGCCTAGCTGGTATGAGGCCTGCAAAGCGTTGTCGGCCAGATCAAGCAAGATGAAGGGCAGTCACGCAGCGAGGAACGCGCGGCTGCCCTTTTGCCGTTTGGAGGGAACCGGCACTCGCGAAGATGCCTCGCTCATTGGGCGAAATTCCTCATCCCAGGCGCAGCCGCCGCATCATCACCCTGGGCAGCGCCGACCCGGTTCGCTCCAGAACCCATTTTGTGATGGCCACCCAAAGCGCGGTTCCGGCCAGCAGCAGCGCCAGGTCGGCCCAGCGCAGGTGCACGGCATGCAGCGGACCCCAAATCTGGCCTGATAGCCAATCCAGCCCCCAGATCAGCAGCCAGACCCCGGCGCCGCTGGCCAGCGCCGCAAGCAGGCTACGGCCCAGCTCGGCATAATCCAGGCTGGCCAGCGAAACCATGTGGCGCCGATGCAGAAGCAGGGCGATGATCATAGTTTGCAGTGCAATTCCTATGTCGGAAGCGACCGCCAGCCCGATGGCTCCGTACCAGTGGTACAGCGCGGAATAGATGGGCAGCGAGACCAACGTGACAATGGTTCCCGCCACCATCGGCGTCATGGTATTGCCGGCGGCGTAAAAGGCCCGCGCGTAAATAGCCTGCGCCGACCATAGACACAACGAGACGGAGAAGACGGCAAAGTAAGCCGCGCACAGGCGCGCATCGGCAGTGGAGAAGCGGCCGCCGGTAAACACCAGCTCGATTGCCGGCCGGCCCAGGGTAACCATTCCCGAGGCCAGCAACAGCCCCAGCGAAGCCACGCGCGACACCGAGTCTGCCACGCCGTTGGCGAACTCGTAGCGGCGCTGCTGCGTCCACATGCTGGCGAAAAAGGGCATGGAGGCCGCGCCGGCGGCCTGGGCCAGCATGGCCATAGGCGCGGTAAAGAGCTGCTTGGCATAACTCATCAGCGAGACCGCGCCACTGGTCGAGGAGGCAAAGTGAACGATGATCCAGCTATCGGCGGTCACCAGCGATACGCCGATCATGAGCGGAAGCGACAGCCGCACCCACTCGCGCAGGCCCTGGTCGCCCCAGTCGAGGATCGGCCGGTAGCGCGCGCCGGCCCGCCGGGCAAAGATCCAGTTCAATAGAAACGGACCGAGCAAAGCCCCCGCCAAGGTGCCGATGGCCAGCGAGGAGACGCCAATGCGCCGCACCAGCAGCAGGCCGCCCACAATGGTGCCCAGGCCATAGATCAGCGGCGTCACCGCTTGCACCGTGAACTGCTTGCGCACCAGCAGCACCGCGCCAAAAACTCCGCCGGCAAAGAAGCATAACTGCGCAGGCAGCAGAATGCGGGTGAGCTTGACGCAGAGCTCTGCCTTTTGTACGTCAAAGCCATTGAACCACCAGTGGATGTACCAGGGCGCAAAAATCTCGGCCAGCAGCAGAGCCCCGCCCAGCACCAGGTACATGGTGGTCAGAATCACGGAAAGCGATCGCTCCCCCTCTGCCTCGCGCCCGGTCTCGCGATAGCGCGTGAGGATGGTGACAAAGGTGATGGAGGCCGCTCCGCCCACCAGAAAATACGAAATCATATCCGGAAGCACAAAGGCGGCGTAGAGCGCGTCGGCCTGCATGCCGCGCCCGAAGAGCCACGCGATATACCAGACCCGCGCCAGCCCGATGATGCGCGAAAGAAACGTGGACACCATGAGCACGATGGTGGCCGAGAACACCGTATGCGCATGTGAAGGGCGCAGCATCCTCAGGCCGCGCGTCCAGCGCGACGGCGCGGGCCCCGGCTTCGAATCACCCAACTTAAAGCCGAGGTCAGGTTGAGTTGGTTCCGGTCCTGACACTGGACTTGATTCTATCGGGGTTGCGCGCGGGCGCGGCGACGCATTTTATCGGCCGAGGAGGGTGCTACGGCTATTCCGCCGGGTATCCTGTTCGCAGGAGGGCGCTGCGTGCGACGGATTTTTGGATTGGCATTTTGCTTGATGGCCGGGGCCAGCGCGGTTGCCCAGACGATTCACGGACGAGAGGGGATCACGTTGCCGCCGCCACCCGCCGTTGAGGCGATTCCCGTTGCCGACGACTACTTCGGGACAAAAATTCCTGACAGCTATCGATGGCTCGAGGACGCCAAGAGTCCGGAGACTCGTGCCTTTATCGATGCCCAGAACGCCTACACCGCGCGTTACCTGAAGCAAGCGCGCATACGGCCCGACGTGGTGGAAGATCTGGACGCGCTGGAGAATGTCTCCGAGGCCGGCGCGCCCATCGAGCGAGGAGACAACTACTTCTACAGCAAGCGATTGACCGGCGAACAGCAGTTCTCGATTTATGTACGCAACGGCTGGAATGGGCTTAGCGGCGCGAAACCTGCTGGCGCCAGACCGGGCGTCACGAATAAGGACGAACGCCTGATTGACCCAGCTGCGCTGAGCCGCGACCCGAACTTGTCGGTCTCTCTACGCGATGTCTCCCGCGATGGGACCTTGCTGGCGTATGCGGTGCGGACCGGCGGAGCGGACGAGACCAGCATCCGCGTGTTCAACGTGAAGACCCGCAAGTCGCTGGAGGATGAGCTACCTGCGGGCCGCTACTTCGGCGTCAGCTTTGCGCCGGACGGGAAAAGTCTCTATTACGCGCGCAACAACAAGCAGGGAACGCTGCTGTACCAGCACTTGCTGGGGACGCGCAATTCAAGGGACACGCTGTTGTTCGGGCGGGAGTTTCGAGGCGAACTGCTCACGGGAGACGACCTTTTTTCGGGCGTGGTGACGGACGATGGCCGCTATCTCGTCATTCAAATCGATCGCGGCGTGCCGGCCCGGCGCGTAGACATCGTCTATCGCGACCTGACCAAGCCGGGTTCGCCTTTTGAGGTGCTCGTGTGGGGGCTCGATTCGCGCTTCAGCGCGATCTACGCCCGGGGCGCCTGGTACGTGAAGACCGACTACAAGGCGCCCAAAGGAATCATCCTGAGGGCCGATCCCGGCATCATGCCCGACGTTTGGAAGACGATTGTGCCCGAGGGTCCGGACGCGATCGATGAGTGGTCGATTGTGGGCGGAAAAATTTACGTCAACCGGCTGAAGGATGTGAAGACACAAACCACTGCTTACACACTGGACGGAAAGCCGGCCGGCACGATCGACTACGAAGGGATCGGTTCGGCTTCACGATTCAACGGCCGGACGACAGATCGCTATGCATTCTTCAGCTTTCAGTCGTTCATCGCTGCGCCCACCATCTACCGGCTGGATACGTTGACCGGCAAACGCGAAGTCTTTTTCCAACCTAAAGAACCCTTCGACTCTACCCAGTACGAGCTGAAGCAGGTGTTTTTCAAATCGAAGGACGGAACCCAGGTTCCAATGTTCATCGCCGGCAAGAAGGGCATGAAACAGGATGGGACCGAGCGCCTGTTGATGACCGGCTATGGCGGCTTCAACCTCAGCAACACCCCATACTGGAATCCCACCTTTGCGTGGTGGCTTGAGCAGGGCGGCTGGTTCGCGCTGCCCAGCCTGCGCGGTGGCGGGGAGTATGGCGAGAGCTGGCACGAGCAAGGGATGTTCGAAAAGAAACAGAACGTCTTCGAAGATTGGTTTGCGGCGGCCGAGTACCTGATCGCCAACAAATACACTTCCCCCCAACACCTCGCCATCACCGGCCGCTCCAATGGCGGCCTGCTGATGGGCGCGGCCATCACCCAGCGCCCCGAGCTGTTTGCGGCAGTGCTGTGTGGCTATCCGCTGCTGGACATGCTGCGCTTTCAGAAATTTCTGGTGGGCTCGTACTGGATCACGGAATATGGCTCGGCGGACAAAGAGAAGCAGTTTCCTTACCTGCTGAAATACTCGCCCTACCACAACGTAAAGTCGGAAGCGGCCTATCCTGCTGTGATGTTCTTTACCGGCGACAGCGATACCCGCGTCGACCCGCTGCATGCGCGCAAGATGACGGCACTCCTGCAGCACGCTTCGTCCAGCGGGCGTCCGATTCTGCTGCACTATAGCCTTACCGGCGGCCACTCCGCAGGGGTCAGCGTGGATCAGCAAGTCCAGGACGATGCCGACCAACTCACTTTCCTGTGGACGGAAACGGGGCAGCCTGCCCCCGGCAAAAAATAGCCCGCTTGCGGACGCCGGCACCGTACTCAAACTGTACGCCCGATCCAAGGGTCCCTACTCTACTTCCAGCACCAGGCACTTCAAGTATTCGGTTTCCGGCAGGTTCAGCACCACCGGATGGTCGAGTGCAGCGCCGCGGCGCTCCAGCAGGCGCACACGTCGCGGAACGTCGGCGGCGGCCGAGGCCACTGAGGCTTCGAGCTCTGCCCAGCTCACATGGTGGGAGCAGGAACAGGTCACCAGCAAGCCCCCGGGACGCATCATTCTCAGAGCGCGCAGGTTCAGTTCTTTGTAACCGCGCAGTGCGCCCACGACAGCTCGCTTGGTTTTCGCGAAGGCGGGCGGATCGAGAACGATGGTGTCAAAGATCTGGCCGGCGTCCGACCAGTCGCGCAGGATTTGAAAGGCGTCAGCCTCAACCCAGTCCACGTGCGCGGCGAGTTGGGGGCGATTGGCCTCCAGGTTTCGCTCCGCCACCTCGAGCGAGGCGCGAGATGCATCAATGCCAGTGACCTCGCGGCAAACCCGGGCCAGATGCAAGGCGAAGCCGCCCTGATAGCAACACACATCGAGCGCCCGGCCGTTCGCACCCAGCTTTTGCGCCCATTCCTGGGCGGCAGCGTAGTTGGCCTGCTGGTCAAGAAAGGCGCCCGTCTTCTGTCCGGCATTGGCGTCGTAGTGAAACACAAGCCCGTTGAGCCGGAATTGCGTGCGGGTGGCCGGCTTGGCGGCATCGCTCACAAAAAGCGGCTCGGCACTGGGCGCGTCCAGAGCTTCCAACTCCCGCATCCGCGGGTCGGGCCGTTCTAGAATGGCCGCCGGCGCAAGCTCCTCGCGAAGCACGCGCACACAGGTCTCTCGCACCCCTGGCGAGTTCAATCCCTTGGCAAGCAGTTGGAGTATGACCAGGTCGGCGTACTTATCCACCACCACGCCAGGCAGTTCGTCGGCCTCGCTGAAACACAGGCGGCAGGAGTCGGTTTTGTCGCTCAGCAAAGGCTTGCGCCGGGCAATCGCTCGCCGCAGCCGCGCCGCTATCAATTCCAGCCACGCCGACTCATCGATGGTCTCGCGGGAGACCATGCGCAACGCAATTTGCGATGAGGGGCTGTAAAGCGCGGTGCCCAGCAGAATGCCGCGCTGGTCGGCCACCGCCAGCAGGGCGGGCGGGGTTGCGGTGCCTTCGTCTGACAGTTCAAGCGATTCAATGTCGGAGGCGTAGACCCACAGATGGCCGCCGCGCAGCCGGTCGGCGGCGCGGCGGTTGATCAGCGCGCCGGGGCCACGGAGCGGCAATGCGGCCGTTTGCGATCGGGTTCGTACGGGTTTGGCCTGATCGGATCGAGGGGCTTTGCTGGCCGGAGACACGCGGCGCTTCGAGTCGCGCCCTTGAGTATGTCGGGCAGTGGGATGGCTCTCGTGCTTCCGCGGAAAAGGCGCCGCGGGCTTGGCGGCCTTGGGCGCCTCTCGGTTCTTAAAAGGTCGGGGGTTGTGCGGCTTCATCCTATACTCCCTTGACCGGGAGCGAAAGGGCCGCCGGCCCTACTTAGCCTGAATCGTTTCCAGGTAGTGGCTCAAATTGCTGATTCTGAGCATCCTGTCCTGAGGGTTCGTCACATTCATCCTACCAAGAATTGGCCCCCATACGGGCATCTCGGCCGAGCCGTGCGATGGAATATCCACCCCATTCTGCAGTACGGTCACGACGTGGCCGTTCGGGAATTTGTCGTGGTTGTTCCTGGTCAGCATCGTCAGGTCGGCCGGCTGCCTCTTCAACGCGGCGGCAACATAACCTTGTCCCTTGCCATCCACGCCATGACAGGGCGCGCAATAGTTGGCAAACATCTGCTTACCACTGGTGGCCGGAGTCTGGTTGACCGGAATGGTCACCTTCGCATTGGATTGATCTGCATAACCCATGCCTGCCAAGAGTACAACGGTAATAGCTGTAAGTAAGAGTCGTTTCATGCTCAGTTCCTCGGTTCTGGACCTCGAGTCCGAAGGGAACTTTACTCCTTCTCAGGGTTACTTGCGATGTGACGGCGAACACACCGCCAGGAGCCTGCCAGCACCGACGAGCCAATCAGGGAAGGGTTAGGATTAGCTGAAAAGAAGTCATTTTGCTAATGAGTTTGCCGGGGGGGTCTGAGGCGGTCCATCCGTTCAACGGCCGACTCAGCTCCCGTTCCAAGCCGGCGCTTTCTATCTCATGGAACAACTGCGGCCTATAATGAAGTATGGCGACTGTCCGGCAACCCATTCCGGCAGATATCTCCGGCGCGTCCCCGTCTCTATCCGGGGATTCGCAAGCAACCGCGCGCGACCCGGAACCGGCCACCCGCACCCTTCCAGCTTACCAGCTTCCCGTTGAACAGCGTTTTGAGGCGCTGCTCCTCCAGGTCCAGGCCAATCGCCCCAGCGAAGATGTCTCTCTGATCCGCAAGGCGTGGGAGTTCTGCGTCAAACAGCATGAAGGGCAGATGCGCGCCTCCGGCGAGCCGTACATAATCCATCCGCTGGAAGTGGCCGAGGTGCTGGCGGAGATGAAGCTGGACGCGACCGCCATCGCCGCCGGCCTGCTGCACGACTCGGTCGAGGACACCCCCGCCACGAACGAAGAGATCGAAGCCGGCTTTGGCGATCAGGTGGCCCACATTGTCGAGGGCGTAACCAAGATCGACAAAATCCAGTTTGCCAACCGCGAGGATCGCCAGGCCGAAAATGTGCGCAAGATGCTGCTGGCCATGGTGTCGGACGTGCGCGTGGTGCTAATTAAACTGGCTGACCGCCTCCACAACATGCGCACCCTAGAGCATCTGCAGCCCGACCGGCAGGAAGCCATCGCCCGCGAAACTCAGGACATCTATGCCCCGCTCGCTCACCGGCTGGGCATGGGCAAAGTGCGCGGCGAGCTGGAAGATCTGGCCTTCCGTTACACCGACCCGGTGAGCTATGAGCAGTTGTCGGCGGCTGTGGAGGCGCGGCGCGCAGAGGGAGAGCAGTTTTTGCGCGGCGTGGAAGACACGCTTGTGGAGCAACTGCGCGAAAACAACATTGAGGCCCGCGTGGAGTGGCGCATTAAGCGGCTCTACTCCATTCACCAGAAGATCGAGCGCTCCAAAGTTTCCTTCGAACAGGTCTATGACCTGCTGGCGGTGCGCGTCATTACCCAGGACGTGGCCTCCTGTTACGCCGTATTCGGGCTGATTCACACGCTGTGGCGGCCCGTGCCGGGGCGCATCAAGGACTTCATCGCCATTCCCCGCGCCAACCGCTACCAGTCGCTGCACACCACGGTGATGGGCGCCAACGGCCACCAGTTCGAGGTGCAGATCCGCACCGAAGAAATGCACCGCATTGCCGAGGAGGGCATTGCGGCCCACTGGAAGTACAAGTCCGGCGGAAGTTCGGTGACGGCTCGCGACGAGGAGCGGCTGAACTGGATTCGGCAACTCGTCGAGTGGCAGAAGGAGATGACCGACCCCAACGAATTCCTCTCCAGCCTGAAGATGGACCTATATCCCGACGAGGTCTATACCTTCACGCCCAAGGGGAAGGTGGTGGTGGTTCCGGCCGACGCCACGCCGGTGGACTTTGCTTACACTATCCACACCGAGGTGGGCCACACCTGCGTGGGAGCCAAGGTAAACGGCCGCATGGTGCCGTTGCGCTCCAAGCTGCGCACCGGAGACATTGTCGAGATCGTCACCCAGAAAGATCACAGGCCCAGCCGCGACTGGCTCACGTTCGTCAAGAGTCCGCGCGCCCGCAACAAGATCAAGCACTGGCTCAACGAGGACCAGCGCCGGCGCGCCGTGGAGATCGGGCGCAAGCTGCTGGAGCGCGAGGCCAGGAAGTTCAAGGTCCCGATGAGCCAGATCACCGACCAGGACCTTGGCCGCATTGCCACCGAGTATGGCGTTGCCACGGCCGCCGATCTGCTGGCCACGCTCGGCCAGGGCAAGCACTCCGCCCATCAGGTGCTCAACAAGCTGGCGCCGAGCTTTTCCAACCAGGGCGAGGCCGAAGTCGCCCCAGAAGCAAAGCCGCGCGGCGGCGGCGAGGCGGCGATGTCGGATGCGGTGCGCAAGCTGCACCTTACCGGATCGGACTCGCTGCAGGTGGAGGGACAGAACGATCTGCTCGTCTATCGGGCGCGCTGTTGCAACCCGATTCGCGGCGAAGAGATTATCGGTTACGTCACCCGCGGCAAAGGGGTGGCCGTGCACGCGCGCAGTTGCCCCAACGTGCAGAACCTGCTGTATGAGAGCGACCGTCGCATCGCCGTGGAGTGGGCCCGAGTGGGCGATGAATCCGACGGACGGCCGCAGCGTTATCCGGTCAAGATTACCGTATTCTGCGACGACCGCACCGGCATGCTGAAAGAAATGACCGCCGTCATCTCCGACGACAACACCAACATCCGCGGCGTTGAAATCCAGCGGGCCGACAACGGCGAAGCCATTGTCGAATTTATTGTGGAAGCGGAAGACGTGCACCACCTGAACCGCATGGTCCTGGGCCTGCGCCGGGTGGCCGGTGTGCGCGCCGTGCAGCGGACGCAGAAGCTTTAAGGTTGCGGCCTATGGCCGGCACAAGGCCAGCCATCCAGGGCGATCAACTCAGGTGTTGATTACGCCACTTTGTTGCGCATGTTCCGCGCCGGATTCCCTCCTGCAAATTAAATGCCAAAGGTGCGCTAAACTGCACAGGCCAAAATCCTTTGCGGTGCTATGCTGCCTTGGGACATGACGGGTTGTGCGTTCTGTAGCAGAATGGCAGACCATCCTGGCCCCGCACCGCTGCGATGCAGATTATGCGTATCCAGGCCACACTCAGGGAGGGGCCGTCTAGATGTCTGGAGTAACCAAGAAGCCCTTTAATACTGCCATTTTTCTTGCAGCAAAAGGGCCGGGACGAAGCAACATCCACCACACGGCAAGGCAGGTTTTCTTTTCCCAGGGACGCCCAGCCGACTCTGTATTCTATCTTCAGTCTGGCCGGGCCAAGCTCACCGTCATTTCCAAGAGCGGCAAAGAAGCTACGGTAACGCTGCTCGCAGCCGGGGATTTCTTTGGCGAGGAGTCGTTGGCTGGAGCGGAGACATTGCGAACAGTCACAGCTACGGCCGTTACTGCCTGTGTGGTATACAAGATCGCGACGGAGCAAATGCTCCGCGTCCTGCACGAGGAGCATGCGTTCTGCGACTTCTTTCTGAAGTTCATCTTGATGCGGGGCATCAGAACCCAGGCGGATCTCATCGATCAACTGTTCAACTCCAGCGAGAGGCGTTTGGCGCGGACGCTCCTGATGATGGCGGAATATGGTGAACCGGGCAAGCCGGAGGCCAAGATCCCCCCGGTCACGCAAGGGACACTCGCAGAGATTGTCGGCACAACCCGGTCGCGCGTGAACTTCTTCATGAATCGCTTCAGGAAGCTCGGCTATATCGATTACAACGGCGGCATCCGGGTTCGAAAGTTGCTGCTCAAAGTCGTTTTGAACGACGTGTTACCAGAGGAGAATGCATCCAAGCCCAAGCTCCTCGACCCCCCGCCAAGTCGAACCCGAGATGCCAAGCGAGCCAAGCTGATGTAGGCGACGCATGGGCCGCACTTAATTGCTCGTCCGCTTTGTGTCGCCGGGCATTACCATAAATCCATGACTGAGCGATCCCAAGATCGAGATTCGATCCTGCGCGGCGTGCGCGTCCTCGACGGCGGAATGGCCTCTGAGCTTGAATACCTGGGTGCGCGGATCGACGGCCCTCTATGGTCGGCGCATGTGTTGGAAGACGCGCCGGAAAAAGTGGTTGCCGTGCATCGCGCTTACATCGAAGCAGGCGCTGAATGCATTCTCACCGCCAGCTATCAGGTCTCGCGCATGGGCTATGCGGAGATTGGCCTCGCCGCCGATCGCGCCGATGCAGCCTTGTTGCGCGCAGTCGAGCTGGCGAGGACTGCCGCCGCGAAGTTTCCCAGGCAGCACGTGGTGGTGGCTGCCTCCCTGGGTCCTTATGGCGCGGCGCTCCACAACGGGGCTGAATTTCACGGCAGCTATAACTGCGGCTTTGGCGATCTGGTCGAGTACCATCGCGAACGCATTCGCGTGCTTGCCGATAGCGTCGATTCGAAAGCGCCCGAGCTGCTCGCATTTGAGACCCTGCCATCGCTCGAAGAAGCGAAAGCTATCGGCGAAGCTCTGAAGCAATGGCCGAACTTGGCCGCGTGGTTCTGCTTCACCTGCAAAGACGCGCAGCATGTGGCCCACGGCGAGTTGCTCAGCGACTGCGCCGCGGCGGTCGCCCGTTTTCCGCAGACCATTGCCGTGGGAGTGAACTGCACGCAGCCGGCACTCATCCCGGCGCTGATCGGAGAACTGCACCGGGCCACCGGAAAGCCCATCGTGGTCTATCCAAACTCGGGCGAAGGGTGGGACGCCGCATCTCGCCAGTGGACCGGCACAGGCGATTCGATGAGTTTCGGAGCGCTCGCGGAGAAGTGGTTTGCCGCCGGTGCGCAGATTGTCGGCGGCTGCTGCAGGACGCGGCCCGCGCATATCCGCCAGGTCGCGCAGGCGGCATCTCTCTTCCCACCCTTCGCACAAAGCACGAAGGATGGGTCACCCAAACTGCAGTAAAAGCGAATGCTCTCTACCGCCCCAGCACCTGCTTGGCAATGGTGGCCAGTTGCATGTTGGAAGTGCCCTCGTAAATTTTGCCCACTTTGGCGTCGCGGTAGTATTTTTCTGCCGGATAATCGCGCACGAAGCCGTTGCCGCCAAAGACCTCAACGCACTGGCTGGCCACGCGCTCGGCTACCATCGAAGCAAAATACTTGGTCATGGCAGCCTGGCGCACATACGGCTGGCCGGCATCCTTGAGCCGTGCCGCGTTGTAGACCATCAGCTTCGCCGCCTCAATCTCCGTGCCCATCTCGGCCAGCGTAAACTGCACAGCTTGAAATTCCGCAATGGGCTTGCCGAACTGCCGGCGTTCGCGCGCGTAGCTGGCCGCGTGCCCCCACGCGCCCTCGGCCAGCCCCAGCATCTGCGCGCCAATGCCGATGCGGCCCTCGTTGAGCGTCTCGATGGCGATCTTGTAGCCCTTGCCCAGCTCACCCAACAGGTTTTCCGGCGGAATTTCGCAGCCGTCAAAGATCAGTTCGCAGGTGCTGCTGGCGCGAATGCCCAGCTTGTCTTCTTTGCGGCCCACGGTGAATCCAGCCGTTCCCTTTTCGACCAGGAAGGCGGTAATGCCGCGATAGCCAGAGGCCAGATCAAGCGTGGCGAAAACGATAAACAGCCCGGCCTCGCGGGCATTGGAGATCCACAGCTTGCGCCCGTTGAGGCGGAAGCCGCCTGAACATGCCTCCGCTCGAGTTTGCAAAGCAAACGCATCGGACCCGGAGCCGGCCTCGCTCAAGGCATAAGCGCCCACAGTGCCGGCAGCCAGCTTGGGTAGCCAACGCTTCAGCTGCGCCGGTGTGGCCCAGCGACGCAGCGCATTGATCACCAGCGTATTGTGCACGTCCACCAGCACGGCCACCGCCGGGTCCACGGTAGAGATGGCTTCAATGGCCAGCACCGCATCAAAGAAGCTGCCGCCCGCGCCACCCTGTTCTTCCGGAACCTCGATGCCCATCAATCCCAGACCGGTTAGTTGCGCCACCAGGCCGGCAGCAAATTGTTGTTCATCGTCCATGGCGCGCACCTGCGGCGCGATGGTCTCCTCCGCAAACCGCCGCACCGTGGAGTAAAAAAGATCCTCCTCTTCAGAGAGCTGCGTGAGCGGTGTGCCGGTGTGCGTTGAGTGGGTCAAAAGAAAACCTGCCTCCGGCCTCGGAGTGTATCAAAACCAACCCCCGGCGGACACTCATCCGCTTTTCGGCGGCGAAGCCAGAGGGAACTGAAGCGCAAATGCGAAGGAGGGATTGGCTCAAAATGAGAGGGACGGACAGTCGGAGATGTCCGCCCCTCTGGGTTCAGCGGTTAGTTGATGACAAAAGTGAAGGTTGTCGTTGCGGTGATGGTTGCCGTCGCCGAGTCTTGTCCCGTCACGGTCACGGTATAAGTTCCCTGGGGTGGGTTGGTGAGGGAATTGCCGTTGATGCCATTGCACGCAGATAGGCCCAGCCCGACAGCCAGCAGCGCGATCATTCCCGCCAGGCTGCGGAACTTGCGCGAATGGCGGCCCAGGAAGCCCGCCAGCAGCAGCCCGGCAAAGGCCACGGCCAACGGGACAGTTTTTCTCCCATCGTTCTTTGAAGTTGTCCCGGTTCGCAGCGCGCTCAATGGCCGTAGTCCGCTCTTTCGTATCGCGCCTACTGTCGCACAGTCAGAGGCGTTGGTATCCAGGATCATCTGGTCAGTCGCGGCTGCCGTGCCAGTCACGGCTACTGTGCCATCGCCATTGCTGGAGGAATTTACAAATCCTCCGCAGAGATTGGTGAGAGCACTGGGAAGATTCGGGACCGTAAGAAGAACCGTGCCCGTGTAGCCGCCCGCCGGAGTCACAGTGATCGTCTCGGTTCCCTGGCTGCCCTGGGCAACCGTCAAAGTGCTTGGGCTGGATGAAAGTGCTATCGTCCCTTTGCCGGAACTGACCGTAGTGATCGTGATCGACACCACTCCGGTGGAGACGGCGTGCGTGCTGTCGCCGGAGTAATGCGCGATGATCTGGTGCGTCCCCGAGGTAGAGAAGGACGTGCTGTAGGTGTAGGTCCCATTCGCAGTCAGGGTTTCTGTGACGTTCGCCGGGCCGCCCAGGCTTGGGCCGCCGTCAATTGTCAGCACCACTGTGCCGGTGGGCACGGTGGTGCCGCTGCTGGATGTAACCGCGATCGCGAAGTTGTCCGCGACGTTGACGGCCGGTGTCGGATTCGATGCGGTTATCGTTGTTGTAGTGGCGATCAGCGCGGTTGCAGTGTTGGAAGGCCACGCCGTCACCAGGTTGTTCAGGTCGAGGGACCCAAGTCCGGTGACCTGATCGTAGCCAACCCCTGCGGAAAAGCCGATGGTGCCGCTGCAAAAGCTGGAACCGGCGGTGCAATCATTGTTGCCGGTCGTAATGTCGTGGAAGGCCGAAGCATATGTGGTGCTGTTGGCGGCCAAGGTGTAGAGCGTTGGGTTGATAAGCCCCTGTCCGGAAGTGAAACCAGCCTTCTGGTTGATGAGGGCCACCATGCCGGCGAAAATGGGCGCGTCGAAGCTGGTGCCGCCGGCGATGGTCAGGTCTCCGGTCGCCGAATCGCGGAAGCCGCTGTTGCAACTGGCCTGCTGACCTGAGTTCCAGGGCCCGCTGGAGCTGCTATCGCTGGTGCAGAGCAGGTAGCCGGGATAGTTCGGAGAAGCGTAAAAGGCCAGATCGGGCACATCCCGCTTGCCATCGGCGGGGATGCCGGGGACGCCCGTCTGCCAAGCTGGCTTGGTGAACAGCGAACTGGCGCCGCCGCCGCTCGCGCTTAGACAATCAGGAAAACCGCAACCGGCCTGGTCGTCGTTCCATGCCAACTCCGGAATGTATTTCAGCGCGGAACTCAGGACGTCTGACCCGTTGCTGCTGGCTTCCCAGTAACCATCACCGGCGATGAGATAATCGCCGCCGTCCGCGGTTGAAGAGATCTCCGTGCCGCCGATTCCGGTAACAAAAGCGCTGCTGGCGGGGTAGTCCACGGCCAGCGCTTCCTGTTGCGCCAGCGTGGGGTTGGGGGGGCTGGTGGAGTTGGTGCCGATAAAGCAATCGGTGGAACCGTCGTCGCCGGACGCGGACATAACGGTCTGTCCCTGTGCGGCGGCTTGCTGAAACGTCGATTCGAGCGTAGCGCCGCCCAGCAGGGTCTCGCACTCGCCATAACTGCTGCTGATAATGGGAGCGATTCTTTCATCGACCGCGTACTGAATTGAATCGAAGGCGCCGTAATTGGTGTTGCTGCCGGTATACACGAAATAAATGCTGGCGCCGGGCGCGATCGCCCCCGACCATTCAAGGTCGAGATCCGATTCCGATTCATCCCCGCCAAAGGTTGCAGAACTTCCGGTGCCGGGCATCAGCACCAGCGTGGGATCTTTGACGGTGAGGCCGGCCGCGTTTTGGAAGTTTTCAATGTCGCTGATCTCCACCGCGGACTGGCCGACGATCGCAATCGACTGCCCGGTTCCCGTATAGCCGCCGCTGTAAACCGGCTTGATGTCATACGCGGTCTCAATGTCGCCGGGCGCGAAAAACACATTGCCAGTTTGACCCGAGGTAAAGGCCGGCTTCAGGTGGCCCGTGTGGCTAAATACCGCGCGCGATCGGGGCCGCAAATCATCGAGATTGCGGATACCCAGAACGGTGGGCGCAATCGCAGCCGGTACTGAGAGCGCAGTCGAAGGAGCGAAGTGCCGCACGCCGTTGATCGTGTAGTAGTGCATCTGGGTTGAGAAGGCCTGCTCTACCTGGCTCACGGTGCCGGAGAAGCGGATGATGTTCTTGCTGCGCGCCACCGAATCGATGGAGAAACCCTGCTGCTGCAGCCAGCTCTGCACCTTGTCGAGATCGGATTGGGCCAAACCGAAGCGGGCCGCGAACGCGTCCGGAGTAAGCCATTGGTGAAAGAGCGGTGAAGCCGGATTCTGCTGTGCGGCGATCAACGCATCCAGGTCTGTTTGTTGAGCGGCGGTGCGGTTGAACACGATGCTTGCGCCGTTCAGCCGGGTGTCGGCTGGAACCCGCCCGGCGTCGTATTGGGCGTGCGCCAAGGGATCCAGCGAGCCTTTCAAGGTTGACTGCTCGGCATTGGTGATTTCACCGGAAATGCGGGGAGCCACGGATTGCGCGCCGGCCATCATGGTGCAGGCAGCAATCCAGCCGCAAGCTAAAAGCCGCATCGGGCGCGAAAGTTCACTCGTTATCATCTTCGCCATCCTTCGGGGATTGAATGGTGGATATTTCAGGCGCACGAGTGCTCCTTCCCGCGGTCTTCGATCGATTCAAAGGCCGGGGCACGCGCCTGTTGCAGAGGCAAGATGAAGAATCACAGGGAATCCGGCCACGCACACAATCATCTGATGTGTCCAGGTTGGTTCCCGGAACACCGGACGGATTATCTCCTTCCGGGTTAGACACCGGGATCGGCAAGAAGTTGTCTCTTGGGCCAAAACGGGACGTTGCGGGTGCGAGTCCCGCACCGTGGAATGAAAGTCGCTCGCATGGAAGACCAGATCGACAATCAGTCGGCGATCATTTGGGCAGTACGTTCACCAGTGCCAGCGCGGCGGCCCCTTTGCGCGGCGGAATGTAGCCGGTTGCGCGCCAGGCGATGGCAAGCTGTTCGCGGCTCAGGAGCTTGCCGATCTGGATGCGGGCATGCTCGGCCCAGGGGCCGCAATTATCCAGCTTGATATAGGCATGCCAGTGCCGCAGGGCCTGACGCCGCTCCCCCTTACGCTCGTAAGCCAAGGCCAGATTGTAGTGGGCGTCGGCGTAGCGGGGCGCCAGCGCAACCGCACACTGGTACGCAACGATGGACTCATCCAGCCGCCGCAGCTCGTCGAGGACATTGCCCAGATCGAAAAAAGCCAGGACGTAGCTGGGGTCAGCCACCGTAGCCCGGCGGTAAAGCTCCTCGGCGCGGCCGAACTGGCGCAGATGAAAGTGGATGGTGCCAAGATTGATGTAGGCAGCCGCGTACTCCGGATCGAGTTCCAGTATCTCTTCGTAGAGGGAAATAGCCCGTTGCTTATCGGTCCCCTCCTCGGCTTGCACCGCGGCGAGAAACCGGTCCAGGATTCCGCGTGGGCTTGCATTGCTCCTTGGCCGCATCGGGCTCGGCTCTGAGGCTGCCGATGACCGGTCCAGCTGGCTCATCTTGTTGAGGCGATCGAAGTCGAACAGCAACTGGCGGCGAATGGGGTCGACCATGGCGCCGCGGTGGCGGAAGGCGACGCGCGTGCCGGTCCGCACCAGGCATGCCTCAAGCAGCGGATTGGCCATACCCGCCACCGCCTTCATCGCAGAGATTGACAGCCGTATTGAGGCCGCGGATACGCTTTCCTCGCGCAGCGCGCGCAGCGTCCGCAACTGCCCAAGATCCTGGAATGTATAAACCTGTTGGGAAGGGAAAATCCCGGCCCGTTCCCAACCCAGCAACTGGTGGGAACTGATCTGCAAGATGCGCAACACGTCCGGACGGCTATAGCTGGTCATTCTTGAGTGCTCCCACAGGTAGTACACCACCCCAGCGACGAAGACATGTCGCTGGGACCCGGTACGGCTCGGCCTCGGGGCTTGAACTCGTGTTTTGAACTCGAGTTCCAGACTCGGGTCCTGGACGTATCTCTTCGTGCAGATACCAAGGAACCGTTTGTTGCTGCGATTATGCCAAGTGTAAGCGTGGATAAGCGGGACGGAACTCTCTACGCGGCAAAAAACACGTGGATAATGAGTGCCTGATTTGGTTCGCGCGCTGGCAGGAACTGGGAGGCAGTGTGTGGATAACCGAAGGGAAATGCATGAATGACGGCAAAACCGGTACTAGATTCGGCCGCTTTTGGGAATGGGGAGCCGGGCGGAATGGAGCCGACGGTCAGACTTGAACTGACGACCTGCTGATTACGAATCAGCTGCTCTACCAACTGAGCTACGTCGGCTTGCTGCAAGTCCGATTGTATCGTTGCCCTTCATCAAGGTAAAGCAGACCACGGCACCTGCCCACGGATTCACTCTTCAGGGCGTGCGAAACAGGCAGGCTGAGCGGCCATAAAAAACGGAAAGAGCCGCCCGGCAACGGGGGCAGCTCCTTCCTTAGGGAGAATAGTTCCAACGGAGGCAAAACCATCAGAACTTTCTGGCTGCATAGTAGGGGCGGGGGAAGGGAGTGTCAAGGAGAAATCATGATGGAAATAAATCGTTTTGAATCAGTAATTTACAAATTAATTTCCGCAAAACTTGCGGATACTCTCTTCGATAAGCGTTCGCCTTTTGCTTACCCATTACTCCCGTCTTTTTAGGGTGTTTCTTCGGGTTTACGACCGATTTTCCACAGGTTTAGGCGCCCATTCCCCTTTCGGATGCTGCTTTCGGTCCCGGGGCAAGAATTCGGTCGGTCAATCCTGCAAATGGAGGCTGGTGAACTCCGCTTCGTAGACCGAGGACGCAGGCTTGCCGCGCGCAATGCGATAGAGTGCCCGGCCCCCGCCCAGGAAAACTCCCAGCAGAATCGCCGCGCTGCCCCCGATGATGATCAGCGTGACGATGCCCAGGAGCAATTGACCGGTCTTGGCCACCTCGGATTCAGTAGGCTGCGGAATCGAAATCAGATTGGATTCGAAGTGCACGGTGGTCAGCAGTTTGTGACTCTCCTCAGGAATGGCGTCGCCGCTCACAATGGCGACCAGGGGTCCGCTGCGGCGCACTTCGAGCGAGGCGAGGTCGGAGTCCTGGAGCGGCTTGGGCCACGCTGGCTGGGCCTGATTGCCGGCCTTGATGTAGGCGCGAATCTTGCCCTCCTGCGCCGCGCCCATCTGCGGCGTAGGGTAGTCGATGATGGTGAGAGTGGCCGGCCCTGAACGCAGCGAATAGGTTGCAGTCACCGTCTCTGCGCCGCGATCAAAGTCCACAAGTCCCGGCGGCAATACGCCGCCCGCTCCGGCATAACCCGCCGGTCCCACGGCATAGTGGGTGGTCTGCCCGTCGAGCGAAGTCTTGGGCAAATCCGCCAGGATGGGCGGAGCCAGCGCCGCGGTGCCTTCGGGAACTGGCAACTGGGCGGCCAGTTCGCGCAGCTCAGACCCGGACATGGGACCGATGCGCGAAAAGTTTGCATCGATCATGGTATTCCCCAGCCAGAAGAGCACACGGTTCCCGTTCGACGTAGCGCCGGTGCCGACCGTTTCCCTGGGCCAGCCGGATTGACGGTAAAACGTATAGGCGCCGTAGGCGCCGCTGGCGTCGTGAAAGCGCAGCGCGCGCAGGCTGAGTGTCTCGCCGCTGCGCTTGTAGCTGGCCAGCCAGCCGTCGGTGAAGTCGTATTCTTTGAGCGCTTCGGCGTTGGCCGGATCAGCCAGGGCCGCGTCGGTCACTCTTTTGGGCGCTTCTGACGCCACCCATCCGGCAAAGGAATCCGGCAGCAGAGGCTTGGGCACGGGTGGAAGCACCAGATGCGCCGCACCCTGCGGAACCGGCGGCTTGGGCGGCACCGCCTGAGCCGTGACGGAGGCAGCGCTCGCGCCGAGCAGCACCACCGAGCAAAACGAAGAGGCCATGATTGGAATCCAGCGCATCAAAACGCTCCGGTCTTCAGGGTACACTCTCGTGCTCGTGCGCGCAGGGTGCGCGCCCCATCTCTTCTTGAACACTGCTCGGGCCGGAAAGGTTCCTGCGAGCTTCTACTTGTTCGGGGTGGCGCAGGCATCCTGCCAGAGAGTAAGGCACGGGATGCGGCTATGCTGCGGCGGAGTGTTGCCATGGATCAGGCGATCTTTGGCGCACCTGCGTCGAAGGTCGGGTTTGGTGTTGGAGGGAGTGGCAGAGGTGGGGAAAGGATATCGCCGAGAGCCTTATACCGGCCACCATAGAAGAGCAGGGCGTAATTGCGCACCCAGGTTGCCACGGGGCCCCCCAGGCCGAAGGCCACGAACAGCCCAACGGCGAGGCCCACGAAGCCGAACAGGACTTCAAAGAACACGCCGAACACTGAACTGAGGAGGGTGCTGCCGTCAAACAGGGAGCGAAACCCGGCCGCACATAACATCAGAATGCCAAACGCACCGATGAGGGGAATCCCGGCAGAGATCAGCAAAACGAGCATCGCGATCACGGGCAGCACCAGGCGCAGAAGCAAGTAGAAGAAGAAGGAACCCTTTTCTCGGCCGATGTGAGCGCGTGCGGCTCTCCAGGCTTCGCGAAAAGTGGCATCGTCGAGCGCCATGTGGGGAAGGATGAAGTCATGCACGACAACGTCCACAGTTCCGGCGATAAGGCACAGAAGCACGACGATTCCGATAAAAGGAAGAACGAGAAGAATAAAACCGTGGAGATCGAAATGGACGCCCGACTTGACTGACTGAAAAACTCTCCAGAACTCTAGAAAAAACGGAACCACCACGATTGTTGCCAGAACCAGGAAGATGGCCCAGATGATCAGGCCTGCCTCAAATAGGCGCTCGGCCTGCGCGCGATAGAGACTCCATCCCGGTCGAATCTCCGTAGTCTGTTGAAGCAGGCAATGGAAGAAAGCAAAGCGAAGGCGGTTCACGAGGTAGAAAAAGAAGAGGCCAGCCAGAATGGCAGCGACAATCGCAATCACAAGAAGAACCAGGAACTCGTCAGACAGACTGAGAAGCGAAGGGACGACGTCGCCGGTTGAAGGATGGATATGCGATGAGAAGTTGAAATTGGCTGAAAATCCCTCGGTGATGCAGGCTACCGCTGTCAGCTTCAGATACGTGACCAGGTCGAAAGACTGGAAGAGAAAACGTCTGGTCCGCTCAATGGCAGGCATGACTGCTTCAGAGGGAGAGAAATATCTCATCGGGCTTGCTCCGGGATAGCCCAGCCTATCACAACCCCGGGCTGCAACTAGATGTGCGATGGAATCGTCGCCTGTTGCCTTGCCGCCCACCATGCATCGAAGGCCGCCGGCGAACGTTCGCACCCCAACATCGTCGGCCTCCGTTCATCGGTCGAAGGCAGACACCGGAGGGGGCGGATAAAGGATATCGCCGAGAGCCTGATAACGGCCGCCGTAGAAGATCAGCGCATACTCCCGTATCCCCGTGCTCAAAGGCCCTCCAAGGCAGATGCTGGCTAACAACGCCAAGCCGAGTGCAATCAGGACGAAGAAGACCTGGACGAGAACGCCGACAACCGCAGATGCGCCCGTTGAGTCAGCGAAGGCCGAGTGAAGACCGTACTCAATGGCGGCCAATGAACCGGCCAGTGCGAGCCCTGGAATAATCAGCACCATGAACAACCCGGCCATCGCAACCAATGGCAGCGCCACTCGCAGCAGCGCGTAAACAAAGAACTGCTTCTTCTCGGCCATGATGTGAGCCCACACCTGCGTCCACGCGTCGCCGGCGGATGCGTTGTCCAGCGCGAAATGCGGCAGCATCCAATCGCGCAAAATCAGGTCGGCTACAAGGCAGGCCAGTACCAGCAACAGGATGATCGGTATCAAGGGCAATACGAGGGACAGCAACAACCCCACATCGAAATGGCCGTCCTGGTGACTCTCATGAAACAGGCGCAAAAAACCACCGATGAACGGAAGCGCGATCAACACCACCAGCAGCAGAAAGCAAAATCCGACCACGACGTTCAGCCAGAAAAAACGCACCGCCGGCTCTCTATAGATCCACCAACCCGGCCGAATCTCCTTGGTGTTGCGGATCAGGCAATGAAAGAAGGCAAATCGCAACCGCGTGATCAGATAGAACACAAAGAACGCAATAATCGCGACCAGCGCGAGCGCAAAGATTGCTGCGATCAACTCCGCCGCGAGGGGGAACGGCGAATGGAAGTGCGGTCCGTGTCCCGGCTGATGACCACCGTGCGACGAGGAGTTGAAAGTGTTTCCTGTCCCCTCGGTGATGATCGCGACCAGGCCAAGCTTCAGATAGGTTCCCCATTTGAATGGCCTGAAGAGAAACTCCCTGGTGCGTTGAACGGCGATCGAGACGGATTCCACGGCAGAGATGGCGCGCATATCAGACCTTTCCGGAGAAGGCACAGCGTACCACAGAACTACGCAAATCTCACCTGCGAAGTTCCGCAGCCGGGTGCGGCATCGCACTCCACCACGCATCGAACGCAGCCAGTGATCGCTCGCACACCAGCCGATGCCGCTCTTTCTTGTCGCGGACTTTCTTTCGCAATTCTTCTTCGAGCGGCTCCAGCAGATCGAAGGTGATGTTGGCGGGTTGAAAGTCTTTGGGATCGGCGTGGGTGATGTAGTGAACCAGCGAGCCGAGCGCGCTGGCGCGGGGGGCGGGCACGGGCTCTTCGCCGCGAGCGATTGTGGCCACATAGATTCCGGCCAGCAGGCCCGTAGCGATGGACTCGGTGTAGCCCTCGACGCCGCAAAGCTGCCCGGCGAACATCAGCCTTGGCTCGTTTTTCAGTTGCAGGCACTCGTCGAGCAAGACAGGTGCCTGAATATACGTGTTGCGATGAATCTGGCCGTAGCGGAGAAAACGCGCATTCTCCAGGCCCGGAATCAGGCGCAGCACGCGGGCCTGCTCGCCAAATTTGAGATGGTTTTGAAAGCCGACCAGATTGTAGCTGTCGGCGCGCAGATTTTCTTTGCGCAGTTGCACCACGGCCCAGGGCGTCTTGCCGGTGCGCGGATCGCGCAGGCCCACAGGCTTCATGGGGCCAAAGCGAAGCGTGTCGCGGCCGCGCCGGGCGAGGATTTCGATAGGCAGGCAGCCCTCAAAATACTCCAGCTTTTCCCACTCCTTGGCCTCGGCAGCCTCGGCCGCCAGCAGCGCATCCAGAAAGCGGTCGAACTGTTCGCGGTCCATGGGGCAGTTGATGTAGTCGGCTGTCCCCTTGTCCCAGCGGGCGGCCATGTAGACGCGACTCATGTCGATCGATTCGGCATCGACGATGGGCGAAATGGAATCGTAAAAGGCCAGGTGGCCGGAGCCGGTGATGCGCTCAATCTCCGCGCTCAAAGCGTCAGAGGTCAGCGGGCCGGTGGCCAGAATAGTGAGTTGGTCATCCTCGGGATCAAGCCGCGTCACTTCTTCGCGAATGACGCGAATCAGCGGCTCGGCGGCAATCGCTTCGGCAATGCGGCGGGAGAACTCCACGCGATCGACGGCCAGCGCGTGGCCTGCTGGGACGGCGGTCTGATCCGCAATGCGCAGCAGCGCCGAACCGGCACGCCGCATCTCCCGCTTCAGCAGCCACGGCGCCGTACAGGGCGATTCGCTCTTGAGCGAGTTGGAGCAGACCAGTTCGCCGAATTCGGTGGTCTGGTGGGCGGGGGTCAGTCGCGGTTTTCCGTCAACCATGGCCCGCAGTTCGTAGAGGTCCACCGGGCAGCCCAGACTGGCCGCGGTCAGTGCGGCCTCCGGGCCGGCCAAGCCGCCCCCAATCACGCGAATCCTCACTGCGCCACCGCCGGTGGGGCGGATGCCGTCGGCTCGGGCAAATCGGCGTGTCGCTTTCCCACGGCATTGTCGTCCCCAGGCTCCGCGATTCCGGCCAACTTGTCCAGCGCCTCGCCGGTGATGCGCGCGGTGCGCCACTCGTCCATGAATTCGGCGCCCATGGCGCGGTAGAAGTCGATGGCCGGGGTGTTCCAGTCCAATACCTGCCATTGCAGGCGCGGGCAGTGCATCTCCACGGCGATGGCGGCCACGCGCCGCAGGAGCGCTTTGCCGATGCCCAGGCCGCGAAGCTCCGGCGGAACGAACAGGTCTTCGAGGTAAATGCCCGGCCGCCCCATCCAGGTGGAGTAATTGAAGAAATAGAGGGCAAAGCCGGCCGGCTGACCGTCCTGCTCGGCGATCAGGCAGGAATAAAAAGGGCGAGGGCCAAAGCCATCCCGCAAGAGGCCCTCTTCGGTTGCTGTCACGGCGTCCGGTTCCCGCTCATAAGTGGCCAACGCCTGAATGAATGCCAGAATCTGCGGGACATCCGCCGGTGTAGCACTGCGAATCGTGGTTGACATCCATCCATTCTAGGGCGTGGCGGAGGCCGCAGGCGGCCTTCGCCTCGGCACATTCTGCAAAGGAGACTTGTGTTGAGCGGTCAATTGGATTTAACGTGGGTCCTGCAAATGGGAATAGTCCGCGAGCCGGATCTGGCGGGGCGGCTACCCTGTCATGGAAAGAACCAACCGCTGAAGTTACAGCAATAACGATTTTTCGAGCCCGCGGGCAGTTTTGTTCCCGCCGCTCCTCAAGGAGAAGAACATGAAACGCACGATTTCACTTTGGCTGGGTTTGATGGCATTTGCCCTCTCGCCCGCGCTTGCACAATCGCCCGCAGCACCGACCGCGCCCAAAGGGCCCACAGGCAAGGTTCACGGACATGTCACCAATCCGACCGGTGCATCCATGGCCGGGGGCACGGTGGCCTTTGTCGAGGTCGGCGCTGCGTCCGGCCCCGGATTGACGGGAAAGACAACGGAAAAGGCCAGCACCACAGTCGACGCCAACGGCGACTATACAGTTGACGTCCCACCCGGCACTTACTCTGTCATCTATCGCGCGCCGGGCACGCCCGAGGACAAGGTTACCGACAAATTCGAGAACGTGAAGGTTGTGGCCGGTCAGGATGTTCTGCAGGATTTCGACATGTCCCGCCAGGCGTACATCGACAAACTGACCCCGGACGAGAAAAAGCAGTTGGAGGATCTCAAGAAGCACAACTCGGAAGCAATGAAGGCCAACGAGGTGATCAAGGGCCTCAACGCCGATATCAAGACCACGACGCAGGATTTCAAAGACGCTGACGCGGCGCGAGCTACCGCGGTTCAGGCGCTCGGCGATAAGGCTTCCAAGGCCGATATTGATGCGAAGGAAACGGAGATCAAGACCGCGAAGTACACGGAAATTGAAACCTTGATGCTGAAGGACACCGCGGCCAAGCCCGACGCGTCTGTGCTGTGGGCGCAACTGGGGCAGGCGCAGCTCGGTTTGAAGAAGTATGACGATGCGGCAACGACCTTCAAGAAAGTACTTGAACTGGAGGCCGCATCCAAGAAGCCGAATCTTGTAACTCAGGGCGCGGCCAACGCCGGACTGGGCGAAATTTACGCGCGCCAGGGCAAGGTTCCGGAGGCCAATGCAGCCTATGACGCAGCGGCCAAAATTAATCCAACCGGGGCCGCCGTTTACCTGAAGAACGAAGCAGTGGTCTTCTTCCAGATGAACAACGGAGATGCCCAGGTGGCCGCGGCGGATCAGGCCATCGCAGTCGATCCCAACCAGCCTATCCTCTATTACCTCAAGGGCCAGGGGCTTATTCAGAAGGCGACCTTTGACGCCAAGACGCAGAGGATCATTCTGCCTCCGGGGTGCGCGGAAGCCTATCAGAAATACCTTGAGCTGGCCCCGGCCGGTCAGTACGCCGCAGACGTGCAGGGTATTCTGACGCAGGCGGGCCAGAAAGTTGCCTCCAGCTATAAGGCTCCCAAGAAATAAGCAGACGCTGCACGGTTTCTTGATGGGCGCTCCCGATCCGCTGGAGCGCCCTCCGTGCCTCCGCTCGTCTTGATCCTCTCGTGCGCTCGCCACTTTAAACCCACTACAATCCAATCCATGAGCTCCACTCTGCCCAACCCCGCCCTGCCCAGCTTCGAGCAAGCCGCGGCGCTGGTGGCCGCATATGCCGCCGGACTGGGTCGGCCATCGGCAGAGCGCGTGGAACTCGGTCTGACGGCAGGCCGGGTGCTCGCCCAGCCCCTCTGCGCGGACCAGGACCAGCCGTCATTCGACCGCTCCACGCGGGACGGTTTTGCCTGCCGAGCCGCTGAGGCTTCTGCGCATGAACCGCTGCGCATTGCCGGAGCCACCCGAGCCGGAGAGGCGCCGGCTGCGCCGCTGCCGCCGGGCGCTGCCTGGGAGATCATGACTGGCGCTCCGGTTCCCGCCGGCGCCGACGCAGTGATGATGATTGAGCACGTCGAGTTATCTGAGGGCCGGATCCGGCTGCTGCCGCCCCGCACCGTATCGCCGGGCGAGAATATCGTGGCCCAGGGCGCGCAGGCTCGCCAGGGAGATGAACTGCTTCCCGCCGGGACCGCGATTCGGGCCGCGCAAATTGCCCTCGCCGCCTCCTGCGGCTGCGCGTCAATCGACGTGTTCGTTCGGCCACGCGTAGCGATTCTGGTCACCGGCGATGAACTTGTGCCGATGGCGTCTTCGCCCGGCCCCGGCCAGATTCGCAATTCGAATGCTCCCATGCTGGCCGAGCTCGTTGCCGCGGCGGGAGGGGAGCCTTGGGTTCTGCCCACCGCCGTGGACCATGCCGAGGCTCTCGACGAAGCGCTGGCTCAGGCAGCGGACGCCGACCTGCTGCTCATTTCCGGCGGTGTGTCGGCGGGCAAGTTCGACCTGGTTGAGCCGGCGCTGGCTCGCGCAGGCGCACGCTTTCACTTTACCGGCGTGCGCATCCAGCCCGGCAAGCCGCTGGTCTTCGGAGAGCTGCCCGTCTCGGCACGCGTGGATCTCAACCAAAACGAGAACGGCACGAAGTGCTTCTTCGGGCTTCCCGGCAATCCGGTTTCTTCGGCTGTAACATTCCTGCTCTTCGCCGCGCCGGTGCTGGGTGCGCTGGCAGGCAATCATGATTCCGCTCCGCGCTTTGCCCTGGCGCAAATGGCTGCAGCGGCTCACAAGCTCGGAAGGTCGGCTCTCACACGCTTTCTGCCGGCCTCCTGTACTTTTGGCAGGTCCGGCGGACGGCTCCCGGAGGTGCGGCTTGTTCCCTGGCAGGGGTCCGGCGACCTGGCCGCCATGGCACGCTCCAACTGCTTTCTTGTCGTGCCGGAAGACGCACCCAGCCTCGAACCCGGCGCAACGGTCCGCATTCTGCTGTCATGAGGAGTCCCATGCCGAAACCGTCGCAACCGAAGCTCTCGCATTTTGATTCATCCGGCCACGCCGGCATGGTCGATGTCGGCGCCAAACCGTCTACCCGGCGCACGGCTACCGCGTCCGCATTTGTAGTATTCTCCGCAGCCGTGCTTGAAGTGCTGCCAACCAACCCCAAAGGGAACCCGCTGGAAGTGGCTCGCTTCGCCGGCATGCAGGCGGCCAAGCGTACCTCCGATCTGATTCCCATGTGTCATCCCCTCGCGCTTACGCATGTGGATGTGCAAACGGAGATCGTGGCCGGAGGCGTGCGCATTACCGCGACCGCCGCCACGGTTGGCCCTACCGGCGTTGAGATGGAAGCGCTCACTGCGGCTGCCGTGGCCGCCCTCACCGTCTACGACATGACCAAGGCACTGGACAAGGCGATCGTCATCCGCAACGTGCAGCTTGAACAAAAGTCCGGCGGCAAGAGCGGTGATTTTTCAAGGAATCGCAATCGCGCATGATCTGCACCGCTCCTTCTTGCGGGAGCGGTAGCCACATTCATCTGGAAGCCGCGAGGGACGACTGTTCCTAGTGGGACGTTGGCGGTGCGGTGCCCGTCGGCGGTCCTTGAGGAGCGCCTTGAGCCGGACGAGGGCCATCATGATCCTCTGGGGGCGCAACGAAGGGCTCGGGTTCCAGATGGCCGCGATGGCAAGTGCCGCAGGTGACGGAGGCATCCGAGTTGGGAACCTTGGATACGTAATTCTTATTGATGTCCTCGGTCATGCTGAACATCAGCCGGGCCGTCGCCTTCTCGGGCTTGGAGTCGTCGGCGTATTTGAGCCGGGGCCGGCCGTTGGGACCGATATTGTTGGGGTCTGCGGCATGGCAGGTGCCGCAATGGGTGCCTAGCGCGTCTGCCCATCCGTGCATGATCTCATGGACCTGCTCCCCGGTGAGATTCTTGGGCAATACCTTGAGGTTGGTGGGAGCCTCGCTGGGATGATCGTGCTGCATCGCCACCGCCGCGCTGCCGGCGGGCGGCTGTGGGGCTTGCGGGTTCTGGGCAACCGTGGTGAAAGCGAAGACGGCCGCAGTCAGCAGAGCGATCACGGCGACGGGGAGAGACAGGGAAGTTGGCTTCAAGAGGCGAGCTCCTCGCAGGTTGAGATTCGTTCTCTAGTGGACGGAATTCTCGGCAAGAAAGATGCAACTGCCTTCGAAACGCCTGGGGCCGGAGACGCAGGGGTGCCCGGGTAGGGTGAATCGCAGCGGCCAGTCGATGGCGCGCTTGATGCCGATGCGCGCCGTCACCCGTACCTCAGAAACCGCGTATCCGTCGTCGCGCACCTGTAGCCGCGAGGTGGAGCTGGTCAGGTCCAGGCCATTGTGGCTCAGCCGGTTGAGCGCCAACGCCTGGCACAGCCGACTGGGGCCGGAGGCGAGTTGGCTGGCCGTTGCACCGGGTGGGAGGCCCCGGTTCCGAGCCATTTGGGCAAGTGCCGTTCCGTCGAGTCCTGGCAAGGGCTCCAAGGCGCGCAGCAGCACGCATCCAGCTTTGCCTTTGCTTTCGCAGGATATATTCATACAGAAATAGCGCCCATAAATCGCGTAGACATAAGCGTGCCCGGCGAGGCCGAACAGAACGCGGTTGCGCGGGGTTAAGCCTCGATAGGAGTGCGCAGCCGGGTCAGGCGGTTCATTGTGCGGGCCCAGGTAGGCCTCGGCCTCAACGATCCGGCCGGCCAATACTCCAGTGCCGGTCCGGTGCGTCAGCACCTTGCCCAGCAGGCGGGGAGCCACCTGCTCCGGCGCAGCCTGAAAGAAGGCACGGCTGAGCAACGCGCCCCATTCTTCGAGCGCCTTTTGCTCCAGGGACGGGATGCCCCGCCTAGTCCGGCTTACTTGTTGTTTTTCTTCCATTCCTTGATCAGGTCCAGCACCGCTTCCGCGTGGCCTTCCGGCGTGACTTTGGGAAAAATATGGAGCAGGGTGCGATTCGGGCCAATCACGAATGTGGTCCGTTCGATGCCCCAGACCTTCTTCCCATACATGTTCTTTTCCTTCAGAACGCCAAACTGATTGCACACTTTCTCGTCTACATCAGCAAGGAGTGTGTACGGCAGGTCATATTTAGCGCGGAATTTTGCCTGGTCCCGGGGCGTGTCCCGGGAGATGCCAAGCACCACTGCGCCGGCCGCCTGGAGCTTTTTGAACGTATCGCGAAAGCCGCAGGCCTCAATGGTGCAGCCAGGAGTATCCGCTCTGGGATAAAAGAAGAGCACGACGGGCTTGCCGGCATAGTCGGACAGGCTTGCGGTCTTGTCTTCGTCGGTTTGCAGGGTGAAGTCGGCGACTTTCTGGTTAACTTCCATGGGGAAATTCCTCGTATGCTGATTAGAGGACCGGCAGCGGCCATCAGGTTCGATTATTCCCGAGGTGGGCGGCAAATGTCATTGTGCAGGACAGACTGGTTGTGGATGGGACGAAGGATTCTGGCTATTACCGGAGTGCTGGCAGCTCTGCCGGCATGGGCGCAATATCCGGGGCAGGTATCCAAAACCAGCAAGGACGCTCCCGAGTTGCGGGCCATCGGGGTTCTCGAGTGGATTGGCGTGGCGGGCAAACCTACCACTTCGCGCATCATTCCCGTAACCGTGCTGGACGGGGGCGAACTGCAGGATGGCGGCCTCTACCTGGCCCGGCCAGAGCCGCTGGCGCTGGCCGCCGAGGTGGAGTACGAACTGGAGCAAAACGGCAAGCCGGTGGGTTTGTACGACATCAGGAACGCTCGACAGGAGCAGGGTTCGTGGGTGGGCTATGGATCGTGGAAACCGATGCCCAGGCCCAAATCCGCGCCCCCGGCGCAGGAAATGGCGCATGTTGGGTTCGAGAGCGATGCGCAGAGCGATGAACCGGTGTTGCACCGTAAGCATCACGCCGGCGATGCGTCCGCTGCGGGAACCGGCAAGGGCGGCGACTCGGGCAGCAACAGCGGCTCTGGCTCAACCGGAGACGCTTCGCCTGCAGATCCAGATCGGCCGACTTTGCACAAGAAAGCTTCCGGCAACAGCACGGCGGATACGAACACGGCAACCGCAAGTTCGAGCCCTTCCGCTGACTCCGGCACTGCACCCGCCGCCGGTTCACCCGCCGACCCAGACCGGCCCACGCTGCACAAGCACGACTCGACCGACAGCGCGGACGCCGGAACGAGCAGCGCCGGCGCAGCCGCGGGCGATCCCGACCGGCCGGTGTTGAAGAAGACCAAGAGCCAGCCGTCAGACGACGGGGGCCACGTCGAATCGCTGCCGGATGTCACGGATCCTGATCGTCCCAGGCTGCAACGGGGCAAGTATGAGGGAAACGACATCGCCGTGACGCCCAGCATGATCGGTCTGCCCCCCGAAATGCAGCAGGCCGTGGCCGTCTCTGACGCCAAAACCCACACGGTGCATGTGTGGAATTACGCATGGGCCAATCCGGACGATGAGGCCAAAATGAAGGCGGCGCTGGAGGATATTGCCCGCGGCGCTTTGGGCCTGAACCAGCCCGCGGCCGCGACCAAAGCCAAGCGGACGACGACCACCCAAACGGCGACCCGCGCAAAGGCAAAGACTGTACCCCCTCCGCCTCCCGCGCCGCTCACCGACGAGCAATTCCGCGTCTTTGAGCTGGCTTATGGCTCCGGGGCGACTCTGGTGCTCACGGCGCACACCGATGGTCCCGCCGCCCAGGAGAAGTTTGTGACCCTGGTGGCGCAGCCCGACCTCTACGGAAACGTGCTGGTGCTGCTGAAGAGCGTGACCGATGGCGCCCACCTGGACGAGACTCCGCGCATGCGGCTGGTGGATGCCGTGGACGCTCTGGCGGACAACCGTGGAGAGTTGCTCTTCGAAATGCGCGGCGCCACGCAGCGCCAGTTTGCCCTTTACCGCGTGCTGCGCGGCCGCGCAGAAAAGCTGTTTGTCAGCGGCGGCGCGGAGTTCGCCAGCCAAAGCGCAGATTAAGATAAACGGGGCGGACGGGACACCAAACGCGACCTTGAGACGCATTCTCTTGCCTTAAAGTGTTCAAGATTGCTCACTTTTAAAGGGTATTTTCAAGCTTTGTTACCATCAGGGCATTGCATGATTTAGGAATGGCGTTACCTCCTATACAATGGAGTATAAGGGTGGGCGCGTCGCCACTCTCCAAGGGACATCTCTGAATATGGCTTCTGTTGCAACTGCTCCGTCGCCTGACGGCACAAACGCAGGCATTACCCTTCCGATTCCAGAATCGTTGGAGTCGTCTGCTTCCATCGCGGCCCCGGCTGCGCCTTTCCGAGTGGAGACCCGAATGGGTCGCGCCGCAACTGTCAGCCAGGGCGTCAACTGGCTCACGCTGACCGTGGTTGCGATCTTCCATCTGGGGGCCTTGGCGGCATTGTTCTTCTTCAGTTGGGCTCGGCTCAGTGTCATGCTTGTGCTCTACATCGTCGCCATCAATGTGGGCATTGGCATGTGTTATCACCGCCTGCTCACGCATCGCGGCTACCAGGTGCCCAAGTGGCTGGAGTATGTAATGTCTGTCTGCGCCACGCTGGCCCTGGAGGGCGGACCGATGTTCTGGGTATCGACCCATCGTGTGCATCACCAGCACAGCGATCAGGAGGGTGATCCGCACACGCCTCGCGAAGGCGGTTGGTGGGCGCATACGGGCTGGCTGCTGTTCGGCAACTCAATGCACGCCCAATCCGATATTCTCAATCGCTACGCGCCCGACCTGGGCCGCGACCGCTTCCACAGATGGCTCAGCAAATACCATTGGACTCCGCTGGTGGCCAGCGGCGCGGTGTTGTTTGGCCTCGGCTGGCTTACGGGCGGAGTGAAGAACGCTGTGGGCATGTTGCTGTGGGGAGCGTTCATGCGCGTAACCCTTGGCCTGCACGCCACTTGGCTGGTCAACTCGGCAACCCACCTGTGGGGTACCCGCCGCTTTGAGACCCGCGACGACTCGCGCAACAACTGGTGGGTGGCCCTGGTGAGCGGCGGCGAAGGCTGGCACAACAACCACCATGCGCATCCGGTCTCCGCGCGCCACGGCCTCCGGTGGTATGAGATCGATCCCAATTTTTATGGCATCTGGATACTGTCAAAGCTCGGCCTGGCCACCAAAATCAAGTTGACTAAATACGACCGCAATAACCCTAAACCGGCGGCCATGTAACCACGCCATCCGAATCGGATCAGACAGAGCAAGTCGAAAGAAAAACAGAATGGCGGCCTTCCGAAAGCAGGAATGGCCGCCGTTGTTTTGCCGTTTGCGGAATTTCTTGACGCAAAACGAAATCTACTTGTGCAGCTTGGCCCGCACCCACAGCGTGGCGAAGAGGGGCAGCGCCAGCACCAGCACTAGCAGACCCGCTGGAAAGCCGACATAGAGATAGCTGTCGGCGTAGTTTACTGTGTGGCCGCCGAGCAGGTTCCATGCCAGCAGCGAAAAAATTGCAATGCATGTGGACGCGAAAAATGCGAAAAACGCCGAGGCGAAGGCCAGCAAGAGGCTGGTGAACAGGCCAAACCCTTCCAGAGGGAAACCAAGAAACTTTCCGCCGCCGGGGCGTTGCGCCGTTGCCGATTCTGTCATCTTTGCGGCCATCATCGTCTAGAATACAGCTTGATGTCGAGCAGCGTACAAGTCGAACTTTGGCATGCGGAAAAAGTCGCCACCCAGGCGACCGTAGCCCAGGCAGCCAACGGCGTGCATTACGCCGTGTGGGGAGAGACGCGCGTCTCAGAGCCGGACCTGGAGCGGCTGGTGAGCGCCGTGCCCGCCGCGCTTTCCGCGGCGCTCTGCAGCCGCACCTATTATTTTGTTCCGCTGGCCATTGCCGATAGCGGTGAAATCATGATCGCTCCGGCCTACACGGTCGATCTGGGCGACCGCGCCGTCTGCCACCGCAACGCGACTTTCGGCGCCACTGAGGCCGTTTTTCTGTCCACGCGGCTGGTTGAGGATCGTTTCGGCCTGGCCTTCGAGTTCTTCATAAACGTGGCCCACAATTTTGTGGAGGCAGCCGGCGTTCCGGAGAGCTTCTCCACCCTGGCCTGGTCGCAGGCCGAGGCTCAGGTGCGCGGCGAAAGCAGCCAGGACGCCTGGGAGGCCCGCCGCCACGCCCAGGACAACCGCAGCCAGGTGGGCATCGACGAGCGCGCCCGCAACATCTATTTCGATGCAGCTTTCTCTGACGCGCTGGCGGTCTACATGCTGTCGATGGCTGTCGACTTCGACTACCACGACCTGCGCGAACGCGAGTATCCCCTGCTGGCCGCGCCAGCCCTTGCCGAGCGTTTGCGCCACGTCGCAAGCCTGTTTCCCGCCAATCCCGGCTACGAGTTTCAGATTCTTTACCGGCGTAAAGGGTGATCGCCAGCTTCTCTTCGCGAGTCGATCAGTCCTCGACTTATGGAAGCTCGCGGCCAACGGAGGGGGCCTCGATCCACTCGTTGCCTCCTGGCGGGTGCGGCTGGGAATCGTCGCATTTAGTCAGCAGCTCGTCCAACGTGTAGCGGGGCTTGGTTTGCGGCATCTGCTCACCGGCGGTACATTCAAATGCCCGGGCTGCAAGTTTCTTCGCATAGCTTCTTACATCGATCGGCCAAGGCTCGACGAGCTCTGCGAAGCGTTCCTGCTCCCCCCCAAACAGAGCTCTAGTTGCCTCTTCAAAGCCTTGTTCGTTTCCCGCCATGGCTGACATGAACCTGTAGGCCGCTTCGCGCGCAAGCCGCAGACGATCTCGTCCCTGGTTTTTCCGCCGGGCCTCTTCGACCAGCTTGCGTAACGCAACTGAGGCCCCTCCGGGCTGTCTAGCCAGCCAGTCCCAGTGCCGCGGCAACAGGGTCACCTCGCGGGCCACAACGCCCAATCTCGGACGCCCTGGTCTTCGCGCTCCTTCGTCCGACGGGGTTGCCTCACTTTTCGGTGGGGTACCGGTCTCAGTTTCCGCTATTTGAAATGGGGGACGCTGCTGAGTCCTGCGAGGATCAAAATCGATGACTTCGCCGGTGATGTCATTGAAGATCAAGACAGGCGCGAGTTCGCGGAGGGCGTCTTGCGTCCGCACCTTGGTGCTGATGTTTGGCCAGGAACCGCTGGCAATCTGCTGCGTGCCTTCAAATGCCGTGAAGGTTGAAAGAAAGTCTGGATTCATCATTACCGCCTCGCCGTATATTATCCGGGTAAAACAGTATTATCCGGATATAAATAGACTGTCAAGGCACTCGATCATTCGAAGCGGGCCGGGACTCTCTCGGCTCCTTAGCTTGAATACAGGTTTTTGGTCAGGAATTCGTTGCGGAATTTGCCGTTGGGGTCGTATTGGCTGAGCAGCGCCTTAAAGTCGGGGAGCTTGACGTAGCGCGACTGAAGCTGCGACGGCGGGATGGTGAATAGCTTGGCCCAGTGCGGCCGGGGAGCGAAGGGCTCCAGTTGCTTCTCGATCTGGGGCAGGATTTTGCTGACCTCGGGCCACTCCGGCTTCCACGTGAAGTGAATCGCGAGCGAGGGCCGCTGGTAGGCCATGCTCATCCACAATTGGTCCGCGGCGATGGTGCGCAATTCGGTGATGAACAGATGGGGCGTGATCTGGTCGCGAAGCTTTTCGACAGCAAGAATCGCCTCATAACCGCGTTCGCGGGGCACGAAATATTCCGTCTGCAGCTCGCGGCCGCTTGAGGGCGTGAAGTTCATGCGGAAGTGCGGCATCCGCTCGTACCAGGAGCCGGGAATTCCCTGTTGCTCGGTCGCGGCCTCGGCGTCGTGACCGGCCACAGGATGCAGTTTGCGGGTGGCGGCTTTAGTGCCGAAAAATTCGTTCGGCCACTGGTTGGCATCGCCTGAAGCGAGGCGGCGCTTGATCCAGACTTGAGTGGCCTGGTGGTGCTGCCAGTCGGTAAACAGGCTCACGCTGTATCCACTGCCGAAGATCTCGTCGAAATGGTCTTTGAGGTGATCGAACGAAAGATTCTCATAGACCTTCTGGGCCATCTTGAAAGTCGACAGCAGATTGAGGGTCACGCTGGTCAGCACGCCGACCGCTCCGAGAGCGACGACGGCTCCGAGGAAATGCTCGCCGTCTTTTTCGCGGGAGAGCGTGACGATTTCGCCGTCGGCGGTGACCGCTTCGAGCGCTGCGACCGCAGTAGACAGGTTGCCGTTGTGAATGCCCGATCCGTGTGTGGCTGTCGAAATGGCGCCGGCCACCGAAATGTGAGGCAGGGACGCGAGATTGTGCAGCGCATAGCCATGATCGTCGAGGTAGGGGGAGAGCTTGCCGTAAGTAACTCCGGGGCCCACGGAGACGGTGCGTGCCTTTTCGTCGAGGATGATCTGATCGAGGCGCTGGAGCGAGATCTGGTTTTGCGTGCTGTCGGCGATGGCGCTGAAGGAGTGACGTGTACCGAGCGCCCGCAGCCTGGGGCAACTCTTCACCACCTGGCGAACTTCTTCGACCGTAGCGGGGGTGTGCAGGTGATCGGTGCTGTACGTGAGATTCCCTGCCCAGTTCTCGCGCGGTCCGGCTGGTTCCTGGCCGCGTACGACCTGCGACAAAATGTTGCCGGCCATCAGCGCGCCGGATGCCTTCAGAAACTCTCTCTTATTCATTGATCTGGCTCCATTCCGCGCACAACCGCTGCGAACATCGACGAATCAAAATGCGTGCTGGACAAGAATAGGCACAGGAAGCTCTGCGAGCAAGTGGCCCTCAGTTCGCTCTATGCGCCCGTGTAAGCGATCTTGCCCTCGCTGATTGTCCAGCGCACTTTGCCTTGCATCGTCCAGCCGTCAAAGGGGGTGTTGCGGGATTTCGATTGGGTGTGGCGGGCGTTGTAGGTCCACTCGGCTTTGGGATCAAAGATCACAACATCGGCAAAACTGCCGACGGTGAGCGTGCCTCGTCCCTTGAGGCCCAGCAGCGCCGCCGGCTGGGCGCTCAAAAGGCTCAGGACTCGGCCGAGAGGCAACTTCCACTCCTTGTGCAGCCAGCGGAGCGACAGGCCCAGCGCGGTCTCCAGGCCGGTGATACCGTTGGGGGCGTTTTCAAACTCGACTTCCTTTTCGTGGACGGCATGGGGGGCGTGGTCGGTGGCGATAGCGTCCACCACGCCGTCGAGGATGGCCGCGATCATGGCGTCTCGATCCGATGCGGACCGCAGCGGCGGGTTCATTTTGGCGTTGGTGTTGTAGAGGCCGACGTGCTCCTCAGTGAGTAGGAAGTGATGCGGCGCCACTTCGCAGGTGACGCGCAGTCCGTTGCGCCGGGCCTGGCGCACAGCGGCCAATGCAGCGGCTGTGGAGGTGTGGGCCACGTGCAGATGTGCGCGCGCGTCGCGCAACTCTGTGACCAGGCGAATGTCGCGCAACACCATACCAGACTCAGCCTCGGCCGGCATGCCACGCAGGCCCAGCTTGAATGCCGTGGGCCCCGCGTTCATGCTGGCGCCTTGCGTGAGGCGCGTGTCTTCAGCGTGCTGAATAACGGTCAGGCCCACGCGCGCGGCGGCGGTCAGGGTTTCGCGCATGATGTTGTCTTTGAGGATGGGGCGGCCATCGTCGGTGACCGCAACGGCGCCGGCGGATTTGAGCGCGGCATAGTCGTTGAGCGCGTCGCCTTTTGATCCGCGCGTGGCGGCGGCGATGGGAAAGACACGAATGGATGCGCCGCGCTCGGGCGCCTGCATCCAGCGCGTGATCTCCGGTGAGTCGTTGACGGGGACGGTGTTGGGCATGGCGGCGACGGCTGTAAAGCCGCCTGCCGCCGCGGCAGCCGTGCCGCTGGCAATAGTTTCCTTGTAGCCCTGGCCGGGCTCGCGCAGGTGCACGTGAATGTCAATCAGGCCCGGCGCGACGATCAGGCCTTTGGCGTTGAGAACTTCAGCGCCGTTGGCTTGCTTGATCTTGCCCGGAGTCGCGATCTCGGCCACGCGGCCATCCTTGAGCAGGATGTCTTTGAGGGCGTCGACGCCGGCGGCGGGATCGATCAGGCGGCCTCCGCGAATGTGGATGGCAGTCATGCGCGGCCTCCTTTTATCGGCCCGGGATGAGTCCCGGCCGTCAGCGCCCGCTCCACCACCGCCATGCGAACGGCGACTCCGTTGCGCACCTGCTCGAGGATCACCGACTGTGGGCCGTCGGCAACGCCGGCGGTCAGTTCCAGGCCGCGAATGATAGGCCCTGGGTGCATGACCAGCGCGGCTGGCGCGTGCGCGGCGAGCCGCTGACCGGTGAGCTGGTAGTTTGCCTTGTATTCTTCGAGGTCGAGTTGCACGCCGGCCAGCCGCTCGGCCTGGATGCGCAACATCATCACGGCCTGCGACTGGCGAAGCGCGGTGTCGAAGTCGCGCTCGATGAAGATGCCGGGGCCTGCGGTTGCCGCTAATTCCGGGAGCAATTCCTTGGGGCCGCAGAGCAGCACGCGCGCGCCCAGGCGGGGCAGCAGCAACATGTTGGAGCGGGCGACGCGGCTGTGCAGGATGTCGCCCGCGATGGTGATTGTGAAGCCTGCCAGCGTCCTGGCTGTTAAGGTTTTCGTCCCCCGTTTGAGGTGCGCGAGGATGGTGCGCAGATCGAGCAGCGCCTGGGTGGGATGCTCGTGCATGCCGTCGCCGGCATTGAGCACCGGCAGGCGCGTTTCGGACTCCAACAGCCAGGGCGCGCCGGACGAGTTGTGGCGCAGGATAATCGCTTCGGCGCCGAGTGCGCGGAGGGTCAGGCCGGTGTCCTTCAGGGTCTCGCCCTTCTCGATGCTCGAGGAAAGGCTGGAAACCAACGTGGTGTCCGCGCCGAGGCCCTTGGCGGCCAGCTCAAAGCTGGTGCGGGTGCGGGTGGAGGCCTCATAGAAGAGCAGCGCCACGCGGCGCTTGGCCAGCATGCGGGCGCGGACCAGCGGGTCCATATTTTCAAGAGCGGTGGCGCGAGTGAGGATGCGGCTCACATCGTCCAGAGTCAGGTCATCGGCGGAAAGCAGCGAGCCGGCATGGTAAGGAAACGGCGAAGCGGTAACGGAGGGCGGGTGGATCTGGCGGCGGGTGGATGCTTCGGTTGGATTCATGCTCTCTCAGCTTCTAGCTTCCAGCGTCTAGCCTCCAGCTAAAAGCCAGACGCTACATTTCTTCCTTAGTCCATCCGCTCGACCAGCAGCACTTGCTCGTCGTTGTCTACTTCGCGAAACTTCACTTCAATGATCTCGCGGCTGCTGGTGGGCACATGCCTGCCGACGTAGGTTGCTTCGATGGGCAGTTCGCGGTGGCCGCGGTCGATGAGCACGACCAGTTGTACGCGGCGCGGGCGGCCGTGATCGAAGAGCGCGTCGAGAGCGGCCCGGATGGTGCGCCCGGTGTAGAGCACATCGTCGCAGAGCACCACGTCGCGGCCCTCAATCTCAATGCCGATGGCTCCGGGCGTGACTACCGGACGCATGCCCGCGGTGGAGAGATCGTCGCGATAGAACTGAATGTCGAGCATGCCGGTTTCGATGGGGCGTTTTTCAATGGCGGAGATCAGTTTGCCCAGCCGCTCCGCCAGCGGAACGCCGCGGCGCTTGATGCCGACCAGCACCAGGTCTTCACTTCCGTTGCTTTTTTCTACAATCTCGTGGGCCAGGCGCACCAGGGTGCGCTCGACCTCCGATGCGGACATCAGTCGGCCTTTTACGCGCAGACTCGGGTTGTCTTGGGCTTCGCTCATGGGTGCTCTCTTGCCGCTTGTGTCAGAAAAGATTGTCTCTCGCCGGATGATACGAGGGCTCACCGCTGTGGGGCAAGTTGTGGCGGGCGCGAGTGGTGGCTCAGTCTGAATTGAATCACTGCCTCGGGGGCTAAAGCCCACTCAGATCGCTGGGCTTAATGTACGGGCTGAAGCCCGTACCCTTCAAAGTGACCCACTGCACGAAGTGATCCACGACATGGGCGCGGGCCGCAAAGACTGTCCATCTTCAAGGTTGAAACCTCTACCTGCCGCGCAAGAAAAATCCTAGACCTCCGGCCGGCGATTTCTAGCCAGCATGCGCGCCCCCAAAACTCCGCCGACGACGGCGAAGAACAACAGAAAAGCTGAATTGAAAGCAAAGCCGAAGGCCCAAATGCCGGCATGGCCCTCCGGCGAAAGCATCCATGCCTGGATTTGGGTCAATTGGGCTTGCACCTGCGCGGCATCTGACGGCGCCATCCCCGCAATCGACTGCTGAGCCCTTTCCTGGAACGTATCGAGGAACAAGGTCTTATACAACCCGTCAATCTGGGTGGGCTGGTGGAGAACAAACCGCTCCACAAACAGCGCGCCGCCGCTGATGCCGAATGCCATCCACCCGCCCAGCAGGCCAGTGACCAGGCCGATGCGTGCGCCGGCCCCGAGGGTGATCCATGCCGGCCGCTGGCTGCGCTTATAAAGCGTCACGGCGCCGGCCGCGGCTGCGGCCATCCAAAACAGTCCAAGGAAGCCCATCGGCGACACCATACTCGAAAGCAGCCCGGCAGGTACCGCGAGCATCAGAGCCGCGCGTAACGCCGCCTTCCAGTCGATGGTGCTTGCATCGCGCATGGCTTCGGTCCAGTGCTCAGGCGGGGCCTGTCCGGGGACGGCTTCCGCCGAATACACCAGTTGAGGCAGACCGCAGGCAGGGCAATAGCAACTGTCTGCTTGAACAGCCTGGTGGCAGCGGGTGCAGGTGGTCTCCATACATCTACGAGCCTACCGCATTTGGCCTGCGGTGGCATGCGATCTTTGCAAGCGGCAGTCTTAATCCCGGGAAGGCAGGCGGCTGAGTTTTGCGGCCACGATGGCTTCAGCCGCTTCGACCGCTTCTTCCAGTGTCATGTAGGTGGAGTCCAGCAGAACGGCGTCCGGGGCCGGTTTCAGCGGCGAATCGGCGCGGTTGCGGTCGCGCTCATCGCGGGCGCGCAGGTCGCGGATGACTTCTTCGGGTTGCACGGCTGGCGGAGATCCAAGCTGGTCGAAACGGCGCAGGCCGCGCACCTCGGGAGCCGCGTCCAGGAATATTTTAATCTCGGCATGGGGAAAGACCACGGTGCCGATGTCGCGGCCCTCCATGACTACCCCGCCGCCGGCAGCAAGTTGCTGTTGCAGGCGAACCATCCAGGAACGGATGGCGGGAAACACGCTCACCCGCGAGGCGGCATCGGTGACGGTTTGATTACGGAGCAGGGCGGTTACGTCTTCGCCGTCGAGCAGGACACGATTTTCCTTTTCGCCTGGCTCAGGGCCGCCTGCTTCAAGGCGGATGGCGGTTTCGGCGGCCAGGCGTTCCAGGCCGGATCGATCGTCGAGAGGGAGCGCGGCGCGCAGCGCCTTCAGGGCGAAGGCGCGGTACATGGCACCGGTTTCCAGATTGAGCAGGCCGAAACGCCGGGCAAGGTGGCGGGCGATGGTGCTTTTGCCCGCGCCGGACGGGCCATCGATAGCGACAATAATTTTCCGGCCGGGATCCAAGGAGCGCAAGGAGATTTTTTCCGAACTCATCCGCGCTTCTTTGTCTCCCGTTTGGGCCGGGCGGTAAAGCCAAACCGCTTGCCGTTCCCCGCCTTGGTTCCGGCTGTCAAAGTCGGCTTGCGGTTGCCGCGCACTGGGCGCGACTCGGCACGAGCGTCCTTGTGCGAGCCAGAACCGTTGCGAGTGGTGCCGTTCCGTGAGGGGGCTCCTTTGCGTGTGGCGCTGCCGTTGCGCGCGGCTGTGCCGGGCTTGATTGCGGGCTTGATTGCGGGCTTGGCGCCGTTGGAATGTCCGTTGCGCTGGCCCCACGCCGGAGCGGAAGACTTCGCAGTTCGCGCAGGTGAGACGCCGTTGGCCGGGCGGCTGGCGTTTCCATTGGAACTACTTCCATTGGAGCCATGGGAGCCGTTGGAACGCGCACCATGAGTGGTACCGTTTCCAGCGTGTGCCCCATTCCGCTTGTCATTCGTGCCTGCAGGTGCTTTGGGGGTCCAGCGTGTACCGTTGGCCGGGCGGGCGCCGTAGGTGGCGTGTGAGCCGGAAGACCGCGCGGCGGTGGAACGACCCTCGGAGCTTGCACGCCGAGCAGGACGCGCGCCGGACCTGCTCCCCGAGGACGATTGCGCCGGTTTGCGATCGCGGGATGGTGTGGCTGGGCGGCTGAAGTGTGGCCGCGCCGCAGCACTCTTGCCACTGGCCGCGGGCTTGCGCGCGGGCGTGGTCCGGGGAGCGTGGGGTTCGGCAGACCTGCGCTGCTCAACGAATTTGTGGGAAGAAGTCGAGGCCGGCTTGGGCAGCTCTAACTCTGGCGTCTCCTCATAGTGGTCCCAGGAGCGGGACAGGTATGCGGAGGACGAAATGGACGAGCTTGTATAGAGCGCCGGCGGAGCCGCAAACTCCGGCAACGTGCCGGCCACGTAGAAGTGGGGCGCATGACCCATCGAGATGGTATGCACCTGCCGGGTAGCCACCAGACCGCGGAGCACTTCGCGCACTTTGCTTCGCGCGGTGAGCGGAGCAAGAAACATTTCGACCTCTTCCATGCTGGCGGCGATGACAGCCTGCAAATAGATGGAAGCGAGCACGGAGATGGCCGTGACCTGGGAGGTGGAGGCGCCCTCGGCAATGGCTTTTTGGAAGCGCGTGCGCAGCAGTTGCCAGAGTGCGGGCTGTCCGGGGGCTGAAACCACTGGAATGATGCGGAGTTGCTGCCAGAGCTCGGTGATCGCGCGCAAAACAGCGCCTTCGGTCACTTCCCTGCCCAGCGCATGCTTGAGGGTGGCGATGGTCGCATCGCCTGTCTCCAACTGCTTGTAGGTTTGAACCGCGAGTTGCGAAACCTGGCGCGAGCCGGTCAATTGCGGGCTGCGGCGCCAATCGCGATCGCCCCGCAGGGCGTAAACGTAGGGCAGGACCCAGGCTGCCACGACAAAGTCCGGCTGTTCGCCCGGCTGTCCCAGCAGATTGAGCCGGACAGCAATGCCGTCAAGCTCCAGGCGCACCAGCAATTCCTCGGCAACCGCGATATGCCGGGCATCGGGGGTCGCGTCCCGCTCACCAGCTACAGCCTCAACGAACGAGGGTGCGATGGAAGATGAAAACTGCCGTTTGGGCAGAAAGAGACACAACCCCGTCTCCTCAATCCAGGTCCGGGCATCCTCTAAAGTGAGAGCCCCAAAGCCGTTCTGGCGCAACCTTTCGGCGCGCGATGCTTCCAATTGTTCCGCTGTCAAAGAAAAACCCTCACTTCCAGGTTGGCGTTTATGCCGGGCAACTCGGGCTCCTGAGAGCAGGGTTGCCACCTTTCCTATTGTCTATGATTTCTAGATGCGATGGAAGGCCCGCTGGATCTCCTTCCAAGAATACAACAAAGCTATTGGACGTCCATGGGGGCAACTCGTTGGGTGGCTTGTTTTTGCCAGTTCCAACAATAACCACTCCATACGCTTTACGTCTAGGGCTGTATTGACCTTAATCGCAGAATGGCAGGCGATCGAAGCGGCAATTCGCGTACGGAGCGTGATAAGGTCCTCAACCTTCTCAGGTTCTCCGGAATCAGCGCCGGATTGTTCAATGACCTGCGCCAACATGCGCTCCAGAGCCGCTCCTTCCAGGCCCACAGGCGCCGCTTTTACCGCAAGTGTTTGCGGGCCAAAGGGTTCCACCTCAAAGCCATTGCGATCCAGCTCTTCGGCTATGCGCGCGAAGACTACCATCTGCCATGGTTTGAGTTCCACCAGCATGGGCATCAGCAGCCGTTGGCGCTGCACTTTTTCCACCTGGCGGTCGCGTAAAATTTTCTCGAAAAGCACCCGTTCGTGTGCCACATGCTGGTCGATAATCCACAGGCCATCGTCGCCGGCCGCCAAAATGAAGGACTCGCGCAACTGCGCCAGCGGGCGAAGCGAGCCCAGGTGGTTGAGGTTGGCAACCGCCTGCTCAGCTTCCACCTGAGCCGTGGCGGCGGCGGTTGACCTGGCTGGATCGGCGGCGTAATCCATTGCTCCGCCGTGATTTGGGGAGCAGTCGGCGGCGGCTGGCAGGACTCCCGGCTGGAAAAGTGCTGCCGCGGCGTCGCCCCACGCCTGTTGAGCTTCCGTTCCGCCAGGAAATCCGCCTGGATTCATAGCGCTGACTCCAAACGGCAGCTTGCCCGGAACAGGCGTAGGAAGCCGTGGGGTCAGTTGGAAAGGTGCGGCGTCTGCCGTGGCGGATTGAAGCGCCTGAGAATCGGAATCTGGAGGAATGAATTCAGGAGAGCCCGGCAGCGGCGAGGCCGCCGGTGGCATCAACGACGGGCTGGCATTGGGCGGGTTGTCCAGGGCGGCCAGGAATCCGGCAGCAGGCCGAGCCTTGATGAGCGCCGCGCGCAGACTGTCGCGGGCAAAGTCGTGGACCAGAGATTGCTGGCGGAAACGAACTTCGGTCTTGGCGGGATGGACATTGACATCCACTTCTTCGGGGGGCATTTCGAGGAACAGGAGGACGACGGGGAAGCTGGTGGGCGGCAGCACGTTGCGATACGCCTCGGTGATGGCATGCAGCAGCAGGCGATCGCGGATAAGCCGCTTGTTGATAAAAATATAGATCGAGTTGCGATTGAGCTTTTGCAACTCGGGCCTGGAGTAGAAGCCGGTGAGGCGCAGCGCGCCTGGATCGCGCGCCGGTTGGGCCGGATCCTGCTTCCAGGGAGGTGGCTCGGGCAGGCCGGCGTGGGCCAAAGGGGTTTCGGCGGCTACCGGGAGTAGTTGCGCCAGCGTGTCTTTGCCGAAGATCTGGTAGATGCGCTCCGCGGTGCGGGTAACGGGCGGCGCGGAGACGATGGTGTGCGTGGCGGAAACCAGTTCGAAATGCTTCTCCGGGTGGGCCAGCGCGTAATGGGTGACTAAGGCCGTCACGTGAGCCAGCTCCGTTGATTCGGCGCGCAGAAATTTGCGTCGGGCAGGGGTATTGAAAAACAGATCGGCGACCGCCACGGTTGTTCCGCAGGGCAGGGCCGCGTCGTCCACGTGAAGGATCTTGCCGCCGGCAATTTCCAGCCGGGTTCCGACAACCGCTTCATTCGGGGACAGCTGGGTCGCAGCGTCTGAACAGGTTTCAAGGGTCACGCGAGCTACCGAGGCGATGGATGGCAAAGCTTCCCCGCGAAAACCCAGGGTGGCGATGGAGAGCAGATCGTCGGCGGTTCGGAGCTTGGATGTGGCATGGCGTTCGAAGGCGAGCAGGGCATCGTCGCGGTTCATGCCGTGGCCGTCATCGGTCACCCGGATGAGGCGGCGACCTCCGGCTTCCACCTCGACGCGGATGCGGTTGGCGCCAGCATCCAGGGCGTTCTCCAGCAGCTCCTTGACCACCGAGGCCGGGCGGTCGACGACCTCGCCGGCGGCGATCTGGTTAGCAACCTGATCGGGAAGAATGCGGATGCGGCCCATATGGCCTTAGGGTAAACCAGGGATCGGGAGTTAGGGACGGAGATCACAAGCAGCCTGCCGTCACTCGTCCAACTAACATGCCCCAAAGCACCGGCGAATTCCAACCAGAAGGTTTTTTTTGCGATCATGCAAAGAAGAAGAAGTCCGACAACTTCGCTTCGCTTGATTGCTTTCGAGAAGTTATCGTCGGAGTTACCGGTGGCGAAAGGATAAGTTACCCATGACCTAATATCTAAGTTACTATCTCGCCAGGAGTGCCGGGATCCGTCGAGATTATTACAAATAAGTCAAAATTTTACTCGACAATAAATGACGTTTACGTCATAATCCCGCATTAAGCGTTGTAACTAAAAGGGTCATGTACCCAACCGTTCTAACTTTTTTGCCATCCAATGTAAGATTTTGCGGATTTTATTAGGGGTTTTGGCGATTCGTTTTACGCCTCGCAGTGGCACTTGTCCTTCTCCTTTCTTGATTTCCTGAGCCTCTTCCAGAAAGTTGCGAGAGGCAAGGATTCCCCCGCTTTCAGAAATCAGCGTTGATTACCCGGAGATTTATGCTCAGCCTTGGTTTGTCCCGTTTTGTTGCTTGGATTTCCCCGATTCTGGTCGCCTTACCTGCCTTAGCGGTGACTGTGACTCCTACTCCGGTTACGGTGCAGGAGCATGCCACTCAGCAATTCACGTCCAGCCAGTCGTCGACCTGGAAGACCAGCTGCGGCGCCATTTCTCCGGGAGGTCTCTTCACTGCCCCGCTGTATCCCAGCACCACCTGCGTGGTGACGGCAACGGCGACGGATGGCAGCGGAAGCGCGACCGCTGAGATCACGGTCGTATCTCCGATCATCATGACGCCGGTTGCGGCAACCACACCGCTGGGATCGACGCAACAGTTCAGCGCCTCAGTGCCGGTGAACTGGACTGTAAAATGCGGCACGATCACTGCAGGTGGTCTTTTTACGGCGACTGCGGCGATAGGCACGTACTGCACCGTTGAAGGGACTGCACAGGTTGCCCCGCTTTACACCGTTTATGGATACGATAAAGTCTCTGCCGCCTCCTCGTTTGCCATTTCGCCGCTGAGCCCAACCGTCAGCGAAGGGATGACGCAGCAATTCACAGCGAGCAGCAGCGCCACTTTTGCTGCTTCCTGCGGTACTATAACTCCGGCAGGTTTGTTTACCGCGCCCTTAGTGACGGCATCCTGCACCGTTACGGCCACATCCTCGACGGGGAGTTTAGCGTCAACGGTCGCGATTGTAACATCGCCACTTGTGATCACGCCGTACAGTGCCGCCACCCCTGCAGGCTTGACGCAGCAGTTCAGCGCGAATGCGGCCGTCCTCTGGGTTGCTTCGTGCGGCAGCATCAATGCCGCCGGTCTCTACACCGCGTCAGCCCCTCAAGGGAGCATGTGCACCATCGGTGCGACTGCCGCATCGGGCACGGCTTACACGGCGAGCGTAGTGGACACCATCGCGGCTGCACCGGCACTTACGATCAGCCCTGCCAGCGCCACGCTTAGCGAAGGCTCGACGCAGCAGTTTACGTCGAGCGGGAGCGCGAGTTGGTCGGCGACCTGCGGGTCGATCGGCGCTTCGACGGGCCTCTACACCGCGCCTCTCACGGCCGGACCTTGCACCGTAACCGCTACCCCAATTTCCGGCACCGGCAGCGCCTCTGCGGCAGTGACCGTCACTTCGCCGCTGACCATCACGCCGGCGAGCGCAACTACCGTGAGCGGGCAAACGCAGCAGTTTACAGCGAACATGCCGGTAACGTGGGCATCCTCCTGCGCGGGAATGAACGCTACCTCCGGGCTCTTCACCGCTTCGGCTGCGCAGGGAACGGTTTGCAGCATCAAAGCTACGGCTACCGGAACCATTGCCTACACGGCTGCCGCATCGGACACGATTGGCGCCAGCGGGGTGCTTGCCGTCACGCCGGCTTCGGTTACGGTGAACGAGCACGCCATTCAGCAATTCACGGCCAGCCAGCCTTCCACGTGGAAGACCAGTTGCGGCGGTATCACTTCGGCCGGGCTGTTCACCGCCCCACTGTATCCGAGCGCCACCTGCGAGGTGACGGCGACGGCGACCAGCGGCGGTGAAAGCGCGACGTCGAAGATCACGGTGGTCTCTCCGATCGTCATGACTCCGGTTTCGGCAACCACACCGCTGGGATCGACGCAGCAGTTCACTGCTTCTGCTCCGGTGAGCTGGACCGCAAGATGCGGCACAATCACTTCCAGTGGTCTTTTTACGGCGACCGCGGCGATCGGCACGCCCTGCACTGTGGAAGGGGTTGCCACAGTGGCACCGCTATATACCGTATACGGATACGACGTAGTCTCCGCCCCTTCAACGTTTGCAATCTCGCCGCTGAACCCGACGGTGAGCGAGGGAGCGACGCAGCAGTTCACGGCGAGCAGCAGCGCCACTTTTACTGCTTCCTGCGGAAGCATCAGCACAACCGGCCTGTTTACCGCGCCCCTGATCCAGACCTCCTGCACGATCACGGCCAAATCATCGACGGGGAGTTTAGCGTCGACGATCGCGACGGTCACCTCGATGCAGGCTATTACCATTACCCCGGCCACTGCCAACCTGCACGCGCTCAATACGCAGACCTTTACGGCCAGCGAGGCGGTCACCTGGACGACCTCCTGCGGCTCCATCTCGAGCGCCGGTGTGTTTACCGCCCCGGCCACGGCAAGCACCTGCACTGTTACCGCTACGGCCAAGACCGGAACCGCCTCTCCCGGACAGGCTACTGCCATCAACGACGTCGTGAACCAGGTGCGTTGGAGAAATGATCCGGGAGGAACAGGGCTGCAATCCGATGAGCTGGTGCTTACCCCGGCCAATGTGAATTCGGCAAACATGGCCCAGGCGTGGTCCGCCGCAGTGGACGGCGGAGTATGGGCCGAGCCGCTTTACATGAACGCGGTCACGGTCAACGGAGCTTCTCATAACGTGCTTTACGTCACCACCGATAACGACAGCGTGTATGCCCTGGACGCCGACACCGGAGCCCAGCTTTGGATGGTCAGCCTGATTCCTTCCGGGGCGACTGCGGTTACCGGCGCAATGATCGGCGATACCGCCATTCCGTACATTGGAGTGCTGGGCACCCCGGTGATCGACGGGGGCACTCTCTACGTGGTGGCCGAAACAGCTGAACAAAACGCGACGTACTTTCCCCACCGCCTGCACGCTCTCGATATCACCAACGGCAAGGAGCTGTTGAGCGGCCCCGTGCTGGTCTCCGACCCAAATCTGCAACCTGTGCATAAGCTGCAGCGCCCCGGCCTGGCAATTGCGAACGGAGCCGTCTACGTGGCCTTCGGTAGCCTGCAAGACAAGACGCCTTATCACGGCGTGCTGTTTGCCTTCAACGAGACCACTCTCGCCGAAATAACGTCTTGGACCACCACGCCAACCGGCGGCGAGGGCGGTATATGGCAGGGGGGCGGAGCACCCAGCCTGGATAGCTCCGGCAACGTCTATCTTTTGACGGGAAACGGGACTGCGGATGGGGTGAGCAACTTTGGCGAGAGCGTGGTCAAGCTCAGCCCCCAACTCCAGTTGCTTGATTTCTTCTCGCCTTACAATGCGACGGCTTTGTCTGTCGCGGATCTCGATCTGGGCTCTGCCAGCGCCCCTGTGATGCCGGCCCAGCTCGGTCAATTCCCCCATGAAATGATCCTGTGCGGCAAGTCTCCAGTTGTGTATGTCGTGAACCGGGATAGCATGGGCGGATACAACACAACGTCTGACAACATCGTGCAGGAACTGACGAACATTGTGGGCGGAACTGCTACGGGGCGCGACGCAGGCCAGGCTTGCTATTCGACCCCGTCGGCGTGGGGCGACAATATTTACTTTGCCGCCAACGGCGACGTGCTGAAGCAATTTTCGCTCAACCCCAACACCGGCCTGCTCTCGACTGCTCCAGTCTACAAGGGAGCGTTTGCTTACGACTGGCCGGGGTCCCAGGCGATGATCTCTTCCAACGGCAGCACCAACGGGATCATCTGGACGTTCGACAACTTGGCCAAAAAAGTCCACGCCGACAACGCGAGCAATGTGAGTCTTCCACTGTGGGTGAGCCCGTACATCAGCACCGGCTATCTGAAGTGGACCACGCCGACGGTGATCAACGGCCATGTCTACGTCGGCGGACAGCATACTGTCGTGGCCTTCGCCCCCATCAATCAGGCGCCTTGAGCTACTCGAACGCGGACTCATTTTAGGGAAAGCAGCGCAAATGCAAAATGCCGCGCTTGGCGGCATTTCTTTAGAATGAGCAGGCAAATTCGAGGGCAGTAAAGGTTAGATGCCCATCCCGAATTCGCTGGCTTCGCGGTCGCTGGCATTGGAGTAGAAATCGTAGGGGGTGCGGCGCTTGAACCGGTAGCGATTGCGCAACCCTGCGCCCAGGAAGATGCCCAATGCGGCCACCGCCATGCCCACGGAAACCCAGCCAATCACTTGCAAAGCATGCCAATCATTGACATCTTCTTCAGGCGCGTCCGATTCGGGTTCAGTGGACATCGAAGCTTCCTCCTGTTGGCATGATACCGCAGTTTTCATTTGACGGGCATTCCTGGCACGACGTGAGCCTACCACTTTCGTATAACTAGATAGAGTCGATTCGGGAGAGCCAGGTTGCCTTTGCGAGGTCGGGAAGAAAGCTGGCGCGAATGGAGTTCGCGGCCAATTGACGCAGTTCTTCGCGGGTGAAACCGTGTTCGACATGAGCCAGCAAGTATTCGTTGGCCAGGTCGGAGCCGAAGAAAGCGGGGTCGTCGGAGTTAAGGGTGACCAGCAGGCCGGCGTCGAAATAGCGGCGCAGCGGGTGCCGGGCAAAGGAAGCGCAAACGCCAGTGCGGACGTTTGAGGTGGGGTTCAGCTCAAGCGGGGCGCCGCGTGCCTTGAGCTCCTGGACCAGAGCCGGGTCCTGGATGGCCGAAAGCGCGTGGCCGATGCGCTCCGAACCGATGGCGAGAGCCTCCCAGATGGCCTCCGGACCGGTGGTTTCGCCCGCGTGATTGGTCAAGCGCAGGCCGGCTTTGGCTGCCTCGGCATAGAGGGCCTTGAAGGGCTCTGAACCCCGCTGCCGCTCATCGCCTCCCAGTCCTATGCCGATGATGGACGGAAATTGCGGACGCAGCGCGGCAGCTTTGCCGAAGACCCGCGCGGCCTCCTCAACAGTGAAGTGGCGCACGGCGTCAAAGATCCAGTACAGCGACAGGCCCAGCTCGCGTTCTCCGCGCTTGCGGGCGCGCTCCAAGCTGGCGAAGATGGGCTCGAGCGCGTGGGGATCGAAATTCCGCCACATGTAGATCACGCCCACTGAGATGTAGACCTCGGCATGGACGATGCCCTGTGCGGACAACTGCTGCATCATGCGCCAGGCGGCCAGCTCGTAGTCTTCAGGATCGATAAGGCGGCGAGTGACGGCCTTGAAACCTTCAATGAAGCTGGTGAAGTCGTCGAAGCGGTAGTGAGACTCTGCCTCGGCCAGGGTCATGGGGCGGGCATCGTGGCGGGCGCTCAGCTCCACCAGCGTCGCGGGCGCGATCGTGCCTTCGAGGTGCAGATGCAACTCGGCCTTGGGCAGGCGGCGGATGAATCTTTCAATCTCCGAGGTCATGGGCGTTACCGCGGTTTGGCGAATTCCGACCGGTGGCGACTGTAGAGGAAATAAATGAAAAGGCCGATGACCAGCCAGATGAGGAAGCGGAACCAGGTGATGATCGGCAATCCAGCCATGAGCAAAAAGCAGAAGATGACGCTGAGCGCGGGAATAACGGGGCCAAAGGGAACGCGGAACCCGCGGTGGCGTTCGGGCTCGCGATAGCGCAGCACGATCACGCCGATGGAGACCAGAACGAAAGCGAAGAGGGTTCCGATGTTGGATAGATCGGCCAGGGTGCCGATGTCGAAGAGACCGGAGGGGATGGCCACCACGATTCCAGCGACCCAGGTGGAAAAGGCGGGCGTGCGAAAGACCGGATGCACATGGCTGAAGACTTTGGGCAGCAGGCCGTCGCGGGACATGGAAAACCAGACTCGCGACTGGCCGAGCTGGTAGACGAGGATCGACGAGAGCATACCCATGATGGCGCCAAACAGGACCACCAGCCTGACCCAGTGGAGCGGATGGCCGCCGGGGAGCACGGAAAGCTTCTTGAGGGCGTTGACCACCGGGGCGGCGTCGCCCACCATGGATTTCCAAGGTACCAGGCCGGTAAGGCAGACGGCCACTGCGACATAAAGCACCGTACACACCAGCAGCGTGGCGATAATGCCGATGGGCAGATCGCGCTGCGGATCCCTGCATTCCTCGGCGGCGGTGGAAACCGAGTCAAAGCCGATATAAGTGAAAAAAATGATCGATCCGCCAGTGAGCACGCCGGACCAGCCGTTGGGCATGAACGGGCGCCAGTTGCTGGGGTGAATGAAGGCAATGACCGCTGAGATGAAGATGAGTATGGCAATAAGCTTGAATCCCACCATCATGTTGTTGGTGCTGGCCGACTCGCGGATGCCGCGCACCAGGATGACGGTGAGTATGAGGACGATGAGGAAAGCCGGAATGTTGAAACCGAAGTGCCAGCCGGGAGGGTAGAGCCAGTTGCCTGCCAGGTCCTGCAGCCCCCCAGGCAAATAGGCGGGCGATATCCATATAGGCGAGGGGTGCAGGCCAAACCAGTCCAGCAAGTCCACCACATGGGCGGCAAAGCCCACACTGACGGTCATGTTGGAGCCGGCGTATTCGAGAATCAAATCCCAGCCGATGATCCAGGCGATCAGTTCGCCCATAGTGGCGTAGGTATAAGTATAGGCCGAGCCGGCGATGGGAATCATGGACGCAAGCTCGGCATAACAGAGGCCGGTGAGCCCGCAGACAATGGCGACCATCACCAGCGAAAGAGCGATCGCGGGACCGGCGCCGGGGCGTCCGGCGAGTGCGGTATGGGTGATGATGTAGTTCGCCAGCGGCGTGTTCAGCACACTGGAGGTGTCAAACTGTTCGCCCGAAATCGCCGTGCCGATCACTGTGAAGATGCCGGAGCCGATGACGGCTCCGATGCCGAGCGCGGTCAGCGACCACGGCCCGAGAGTCTTTTTGAGACGATGCTCGGGCTCTTCCGAGTCGCTGATCAGCTTATCGATGGACTTGCGGGCAAGCAGTTGGCTGGGCAGGGCAGTTCTCCTGTTTGCAGTCGAAACTTGGTTCCATTTCTGGAGTGGCCGGTTACCGCTTGGACACGCCGCGCGCCAACTTCTTCAGCTTTTTCTTGTTTTCTCCGCGGGGTCCGGTCCGCTTCGCCTTGGGGGCGGCTTTTTTGCGGGCGGTGCGTTTTACTTTTTTCCGTTCCAGCTTGTCTTCAATCTTGGTCGTGTCTGCCACTAATAACCTCTTTCGTTGCAATCTCTTCGGGGTTTCCAGGAAAACGGGTAAATGTGAGGTCTATGGTAACAGGGAATTGGTAAGGATGAAAGCGACATGCGAAAAAGGAGTACCGCTGCGCTGCAATCAAGGCTGGCGCGAGCAATCATTTGCGGGACGGATATCCAGGACCGGCATCCTAGCCATTTCCAAGGTACAATGAAAGTTAGACAAGAAATCGACCCGCCTGCTCGGCTCCGGCCGTTTACCGCTTCTGACGAGCTCCGCAACCCACGCAACAGTCAACCACCCACTTTGACCGGAGTCCGTCATGCGTTCCAACCAAATCCACCGCGCGCTTGCGCAGGGAATGAACCGATTTGAAGTCTGCCAGCTTGCATCGAAAGGCGTAAAAGCCACCCACAAGACCGGCTCGCGCTTTGAAGATTCCATTAACGATGTGCTGCAGTATTTAGGCACCCACGAAACGCTTCGGGAAAGTCTTCACCCGGCCATCCCGCAGGTCAGCGTCAAGAGCCTCAAGCCGGCAGCCTGAGGCGGCCGCTGGAGATCCGAAAATCAAGCCGAACGCAGAAGAGGGACGGCAGCTTTGCCGTCCCTCTTCTTGTTGATTCCGAGCGGTTTGCTCAGTGCTAACCCTTAGACAACCTGAACGTTCTCAGCCTGCCAGCCCTTGGGGCCCTTGGTCACGTTGAACTGAACGCGCTGGCCTTCCTGCAATGAACGGAAGCCGTTCGACTGGATGGCGGTGTGATGGACGAAGACATCTTCGCCGTTTTCGCGGCTCAAAAATCCAAATCCCTTGGCGTCGTTAAACCATTTAACTGTGCCTTGTTCCATAATGTGTTGCTCCTTGATACTGAATTACCGCGAATGCAATGTGGAAGTTTGCTAGTAGGCGGTAACCGGAACAGGCAAGAACTTCAGATCGAATTCTACGATTGGATAGAGTATAGCACGGTTTGGCAAATCTACCCCTGGAATCGGGCGTTGTCGGAACGCCAGAACGGAGGTTTGCCGCAATACCTGCCGGTCTCTAGCGCCCGGTTAGAGCCGTTTTGGCCACGCTGAGGGCGGGAGGCGGGCGAATCTCCAGCGTCCCGGCATACGTCGCCATGCCGCTTCGCTTGGCCTGAGTGACCTTGGCTCTTGGCTGGTTCGGCTGAGCGAGACCAGCTTCCACCTGTCTCCATCGCTTCTCGACAGGCTCCGTCGGGGGGAAGTAGTGATTCCTATCTCGAACTCACTCAATCTTCTGCAGGTTGGCGAATTTTTCCATCAGCTTTTTCATGCCGTGGCGGACGAACATCACGGTCAGCTTGGCGTCTTCGCCGTCGCCTTCGCGGATCAGGATGGTGCCTTCGCCGTACTTACTGTGGTGGACGCGCTGGCCTTTTTTCAAACCTGCCGCGCCGGTGGGCTCAGGCAGATCCATGGAGGGACGAGACAGAGAGCCGGGCTTGCCTGCGCCTGCCTTGCCGCCGAAAAAGCGGGCGATGTTATCGATGGAGTGCGGCGCCGGTGTTGTTGCCGCGCTTCTGTTTCCGGGACGGGATCCATGGGCTGAGGGAACGCTGTGGGCTTCCTGACTTTCGTCTTCATAGTTGTAGTGCTTTTCGCCGGCTTCGGCGGTACGGGCCGGGCGACGGCCATACGTGTTGGGGTAGCCGGGAGTGGACCAGGCGGGACTGCGGCCGCCGAGGTTTTCGACCAACTGCGTGGGGACCTCTTCAAGGAAGCGGGAAGGAATGCTCATCTCCGGCGCGTCATTGCCGTATCGGCGGCGGTAGCGAGCGCGGGTCAGGATCAGGGCGTTCATGGCGCGAGTCATGCCGACATAGCAGAGGCGGCGCTCTTCTTCCAGTTCGTCGGGATTGTTGAGCGTGCGGGAGTGAGGGAACAGACCTTCTTCAAGTCCGGCGAGGAAGACGAGAGGGAATTCGAGACCCTTGGCGGCGTGAAGGGTCATGAGCGTGACGCGCGCCTCGGGGTCGAACTGGTCGGTATCAGACGCGAGAGCGGCGTGGTCAAGGAATTCGGCCAGGGTCTCGCCGCGGGCCTCGGCGTCGTGGGCGGCGTTGGCCAATTCCTTCAGGTTTTCAATGCGGCTGAAGGCTTCCGGTGAGCCCTCGGTTTCTAGAGCCTTGATGTAGCCGGTGCGGTTGATGAGGAAGCGGATCAGCTCAGGGAGCGTGGCGGCGTCCCCGGGCGCGCGGAATGCCGGCTTCTCTTCCGGTTCCTTTCCTGCTTCCGATTGGCGCACCGCTTCTTGCCTTGGCATTTTCAGAAAAAGTCGCTTGGGCTGAGCGGCAAAGGGCGAGAAACTCGCGGCGTCGAGCAGCGGAATTTGCTGTTCACTGCCGCCGAAGTCGAAGCTGGTGGCAGATTCAGCGCTGGCGGCGTCGGATGCATCCGTGGTTGCGCCGAACTCGAAATTGGTGTCGGCATCGTCGGCTTCCGCGTTGGTGGCCAGGTCGGCGGAGAGCTTGCCCGCAAAGTCAGGGTCCATCATGGCCTGCGCGTCCAGGACAAGCTGGCGGAACGACTCGATGGCCATGAGGGCGCGGTTGGGGATGAGGCGGTTGGCGATGGCGGCGCCAATGGCGTCCCAAGTGGAGGCGCCGGTTTCAAGAGCCAGGCGCTCCAGAGTTTCCAGAGTGGTTTTTCCGATGCCGCGCACCGGCGTATTGATCACGCGCTGCAAGGCCATGGAGTCGTGCGGATTGCGGACGAGGCGCAGGTAAGCGAGCAGGTCTTTGATCTCCGCGCGCTCATAAAAGCTGAAGCCGCCGACCATGGTGTAGTGGATGTTGTGGCGGCGCAGCGCTTCCTCCACGAGCCGGGACTGCGAGTTGGTGCGGTAAAGCACAGCGCAGTGCGCCTCATCTCCCGCCTCGCCTGCTTGGCGGAGAAATTTCTGGATGCGGTCAGCGATGAAGAGAGCTTCATTTTCGCCGTCGGGCGCCTCGTAATAACCGATCAGGCTGCCGCCCTGGCGATCGGTCCACAACTTCTTTCCCTTGCGGCGCAGATTGTTCTGAACCACGGCGCCGGCCGCTTCAAGAATGATCTGCGTGGAGCGATAGTTTTGCTCCAGGCGCACGATGTGCGCGTTTGGAAAATCCTTTTCAAACTCCAGAATGTTGCGGATGTCTGCGCCGCGCCAGGAGTAGATGCTCTGGTCTTCGTCGCCCACCGCGCAGACATTTTTGGCCTCGCCGGCCAGCAGCTTCATGAGCTCATATTGCGGGCGGTTGGTGTCCTGGTATTCGTCGACGAGCAGATAACGGTAGCGGCGCTGGTAGCGCTCGCGCGCTTCCTGGGAAACTTTGAGCAGGCGAACAGCTTCGAGCAGCAGGTCGTCAAAATCGAGAGCGTTGTTCTTGCGCATTTCGGCGCGGTAGCTCTGGTAGATGTGGGCAATGCGCTCGCTGTTGGGATCTTTGGAGGCGAGGTAATATTCCTGCGGATCGACCATGTGGTTTTTGGCCCAGGAGATGCGGCCGAGGACGGTGCGCGGGGTCAGCTGCTTGGTGTCCAGGCCCATCCGGCGCATGACCTGCTTGACGATGGCTTGCTGGTCGTTCTCGTCGTAGATGGCGAAGGATCGCGTGAGGCCTTCGCCGTTGACTTTCAGAGCTTCGATGTCGCGCCGCAGCAACCGCACGCAGAGCGAGTGGAAGGTGGCGATGAGCGGCTTGGCCAGCGACGAGTGGTCGAGCAGCCGGTCGACGCGGGCCGACATTTCCGTGGCCGCCTTGTTGGTAAAGGTGACGGCCAGGATGGAATCGGGAGCGACGCCTTTTTCGCGGATAAGCCAGGCGATACGGCTGGTGATGACTCGGGTTTTGCCGGAGCCGGCTCCAGCCAGGATGAGCAGAGGTCCTTCAGTCGCCTCGACGGCTGCGCGCTGTTCGGGGTTCAGGTTGTCGATGGGCGGCAAGGTGTGCGTCCGGCGGGAAGAGTCCTGTGTCTAGTGTACCGTTGCGGGAGCGCTGAGTTTCCTTGGCGCCGCGCTATCCTGAAGACACAATGACAGCCTCAAATGAGTCTCGGCGCCGCGTTGCCGTTTACTGCGGATCGGCGGAGGGCAACAATCCCGTTTTTCTGGCTGAGGCGCGGGCGCTGGGCGCGGCGATTGCCGCGGCCGGACTGGGCCTGGTATACGGCGGGGCCAGCGTGGGCCTGATGGGCGCGGTGGCCGATGCCGCGCTGGCCGGGGGCGCGGAGGTGATTGGCGTGCTGCCGGATGTGCTGGCGGGAAAGGAAATTGCGCATGGGCGTTTAACCCGCCTCGAACTGGTTTCCACCATGCACGAGCGCAAGGCGCGCATGGCGGAGCTGGCCGACGCGTTTCTGATTTTGCCGGGCGGTTTTGGAACGCTGGAAGAGCTGCTGGAAGCCGTGACCTGGGCGCAATTGCGGCTGCACGCTAAGCCTTGCATCTTGATCAACACGGCCGGGTATTGGGACGGCCTGCTGACGTTTTTGGACACGGCGGTTGCGGCCGGGTTCCTGAAGGCGCAGAATCGGGTGCTTTTGCGGGTGGCGGCGAGTGCGGATGAGGCGGTGGGGATGGTGCTTGTGGAATCAGTCTAATTTGGTTTGCCCTGCCTTGGACAAGGTGAAGTTATTCTCAAACTCGTGCAGGACTCGTGCAATCTCATCGACTTGCACGCCCGTCTTGTCGTGGTTCTTCGTTTCAGGGCCATAACTGTGAAAGCGAGCATCCGCGACGCTCCTAGGAACAACGAAGTATCTGCGGCCAACTTGGCCGTCGCCTGGGAGTAAGACTATCGCAAGCCAATCAAAGATTTCGTCTTTGATGTTGTACTCAACATATGCGTCCCTACCTTTCTTAAAAGTTCGGGACTTCACCGAAATCCGCTGAGGAGCGTCCACGCCTTTTCGTTCAACGACAAGATCATAGCTGCGCCAGTGCTTTGGCATCAGCGCTGCCGGATTACCAGCCAGGGTCAGCTCACCGGCAATAAGCATCTCGCATGCGTCACCCATGTGCGTTGAATTGATAGATGGCATACGCATTACCACAGGATAGCAAAAATTGCGCTTTCCCCGCCTTACGACTTCGTCTTCGTTCGGCTAAGTTATCGATCAGTTCGGCGTGCCGGAATTTTCCTGGGCGGCGACGGTGCACTGGCGGCACTGGCACACCCGTCGCAGGTATTCCCAGGAGTAGATGCCGCTGGAGTGGCCGTCCTGCCAGTTGAACTGGAGGGCGTAACGGCCTACGGCGTGGGCGCTGGCGGGTTTGGGCGGCGGGGTATACATGGGCAGCACGGCGGCAGGCGCGCGTTTGGGCTGGCCCGGTTTGCGGTCTTCCTGAGTGCGGGTCTCGATGCAGGTGGCGCAGGGGCAGGCGTCTCGCAGCCAGGCAAAGGTCCATGCGCTCTTGTGGCCGTCTTGCCAGTCGATCTCCAGTCCCTTGCCCTCGGTCAGCAGCACACGGACCTTATTCGGAGTTACGGCGGCGCGGGGGAGCGGACCGGCCTCTTCTTTTTCGCGCGCCGCATGGTCCTTTTCGACAAAGCGAATGCCTTCGTGGCTCATGAATCTATTTTACAGAGATCAGGGATCAGAGATCAGAGATCAGAGATCAGAGATCAGAGATCAGAGATCAGAGATCAGAGATCAGAGATCAGAGATCAGAGATCAGAGATCAGAGATCAGAGATCAGAGATCAGAGATCAGAGATC